>Ga0187892_10000622_pt1 | contig 90310 bp, 89 predicted proteins | sample MA1701073metaG_FD_139345 | JGI IMG/M metagenome (GOLD analysis project Ga0187892, IMG submission 139345) | Bio-ooze microbial communities from a basaltic lava cave in the Kipuka Kanohina Cave System on the Island of Hawaii, USA - MA170107-3 metaG ... | reverse complement strand
CTCGTCGCGCCGCTCCAAGCACCGACGCCGTGCCCCCACGCCCAGTCTAGCCTCCGACAAACCCCGCAAGCCCTCGCGCGTCCCAAAATCCGGCGTCACCTACATATCCGTGAGAAATCCGGGTTAGAGCATGCAACGCGATCGGGCGGAATTGGCGGCGCGCATGTGGCGGCTTCGCGGCAGAGTCGGTCGAACCCGCCGTCAGGCCATCGGCAGCGAGCGCGGCGGCGCGCCGCGCGGGAACGCGGCGTCGATGCGCTGAAGCTCCGCCTCGGAGAGGCGGAGCGACCCGGCCTTGGCGTTCTCCTCGGTGTGTACGGCGCTGGAAGCCTTGGGAATCGCGAACAACGAGCGGCGCCGAACGAGAAAGGCAAGGGCCACCTGGCGCGGCGTAGCGCCGTGCGCGGCGCCGATCTCCGCCAGCACGCGCCCGCCGGCGCTGCCCGGCGCGGGGAAGCGGTTGCCGAACGGCGTGTAGCCGACCAAGGCGACGCCGTGCCGCTCGCACCAGGGCAGCACCGCGTGCTCGATCGCGCGCTGCTGCAGGTGATAGTACACCTGGTTGCACGCGATGCGCCCCGGCCCGGCAATCGCGAGCGCTTCCTCGAGGTCGCCCACGTCGAAATTGCTGACGCCCCAGGCCCGGGTCTTGCCCGCCTTCGCGAGCTCCTCGAACGCGGCGATGGTGTCGGTCAGCGGAATACTTTCGCGCCAGTGCAGAAGATAACAGTCGAGCCGCTCGACCTTGAGCCGCTTCAAGGACTGTTCGCAAGCCTTGATCGTGCCCTTCTTCGACGCGTTGCCGGGCAGAACCTTGGAGACGAGAAACACCTCGTCGCGCCGCCCGGTGATCGCCTCGCCCACGTACTCCTCCGATTCGCCGGAGCCGTACATCTCGGCCGTGTCGATGTGCGTCATGCCGAGATCGAGCCCGCGGCGCAGCGCCGCCACCGCCTCCCTGCGCGGCGCGCGCTCGAGGTTCCAGGTGCCCTGGCCGATGATGGCGACGTCGCGATTCGTGGAGCCGAAGCGGTGGCGGTTCATCCCTCGCGGCCTACTCCGCCGCCTGCCGCGCGCTCCAGAGCCCGGCCTTCGAAGGATCGTGCCACGCCTTGAGCAGCTCCGCTTCCTTCGCCTTCGCTTCCTTGATCGCCTTCTCCTTGATGTGGCCGTAGCCGCGGATGGCGTCGGGGATGGATGCGATCTCGACCGCGAGCGCGTGGTTGTCGGGCGTCAAGCTGTTGAGCAGCGTCCGCACTGTTGCCTCGTATTCGTCGATGAGCTTCCGCTCGGTCCGCCGCTCGGCGCTCTTGCCGAAGAGGTCGAGCGCGGTGCCGCGCAGGAACTTGAGCTTCGCGAGCAGGCGGAACGCCGGCAGCATCCAGGCGCCGAAGGTCATCTTCCGAAGATGGCCGGTGACGGGATCGCGCGGCGCCAAGAGCGGCGGGGCGAGATGGAACTTCATCGTGTACTCGCCCTGGAACTGCTCGCTGAGTTGGCGCAGGAACGCGCCGTCGGTGTAGAGCCGCGCCACCTCGTACTCGTCCTTATAGGCCATGAGCTTGTAGAGGTTGCGCGCGACCGCCTCGGCGAGGCCGCTCTTGCCCTTGGCCTTCTCGGCCTCGATGCGCCGCACGTCGAGCAGAGACTTCTCGTAGCGCTCGGCGTATTTGCGGTTCTGGTAGGCGGTGAGGTCCTTGACCCGGATGGCGATCATGTCGGCCAGCGACTTCGCGGCGGGCCGCGCCAGCGGCACGGGCTCGGCCGGGAACGCGATCTTGGCCACGGCCTCGAGATCGACCGCGGCGCGCCGGCCCCAGGTAAACGCCTCCTTGTTCGTGCGTACGGCGACCCCGTTGAGTTCGATCGCCTTTTCGATCGACGCCAGCTCGATCGGAATGAGGCCTTTCTGGAATGCATATCCGAGCATGAACATGTTGCCGGCGATGGCGTCGCCCAGGAGGGCGGTGGCGACGCGCGTGGCATCGACGACGTCCATGCCTCCGGGGCCGACCGCGTCGGCGATGGCGCCTTGCAGCGCGGCGTTGGGGAACTGGATGTCGCGATTCTGGATGAACGCGGCCGTCATCTGCTCGTAAGCGTTGATGATCGCGCGGGTGCCCCCGGGCTTCATCGTGCGCAGGGCATCGGGAGAGGCGGCCACGACCACGTCGCAGCCGATGACCGTATCGGCCTCGCCGGCCGCGATGCGCGCGGCATAGATGTCCTGCGGCCGGTCGGCGATGCGCACATGGCTCGTGACCGCGCCGTTCTTCTGGGCGAGGCCGGTCATGTCGAGGACCGAGGCGCCTTTCCCTTCGATGTGCGCCGCCATGCCGAGCAGCTGGCCGATGGTGATGACGCCGGTGCCGCCGATGCCGGTGACCAGAATGCCGTGCGGCTTGGCCGCGCTCGGAATCTTCGGCAGCGGAATGGCGCTCTCCGGCATCGCCTTGGGGCCGCCGGCGCGCGCCTTCCGCGGCGCGGCCCCATAGACCGAGACGAAGGACGGGCAGAAGCCTTTGACGCAGGAATAGTCCTTGTTGCAGTTGGACTGGTCGATTACGCGTTTCCTGCCGAACTCGGTCTCCTTCGGCAGCACCGAGATGCAGTTGGACTGCACCGAACAGTCGCCGCAGCCCTCGCAGACGCGCTCGTTGATGAAGACGCGGCGCGGCGGATCGAACATCAGGCCGCGCTTCCGGCGCCGGCGCTTCTCGGCGGCGCAGGTCTGCTCGTAGATCAGCACCGAGACGCCCTTCCAGTCGCGCAGCTCGCGCTGCACCGCGTCGAGATCGTCGCGATGGTGGAAGGTGATCCCCGCCGGCCAGTGCCAGTCGAGCGGATATTTCAGCGGATCGTCCGAGACGACGGCGATGCGCTTGACGCCCTCGGCCCAGACCTGGTTCGCGATGTCGGCCGGCGTCGGCGAGCCCTCGATGGGCTGCCCGCCGGTCATCGCCACCGCGTCGTTGTAGAGGATCTTGTAGGTGATGTTCACCTTGGCCGCGACGCAGGCGCGGATCGCGAGCAGGCCCGAGTGGTAGTAGGTGCCGTCGCCGAGGTTCGCGAAGATGTGCTTCTCTTCGGTGAACGGCGCCTGGCCGATCCACGGCACGCCTTCGCCGCCCATGTGCGTGAACGTCGCCGTGTTGCGATTCATGAAGATCGCCATCGTGTGGCAGCCGATGCCGGCGGTGGCGCGGCTGCCCTCGGGCACGCGGGTCGAGGTGTTGTGCGGGCAGCCCGAGCAGAAATAGGGAATGCGCACGAGATCGGTCTTCTTCGCGGCGATCGCCCTTTCCTTGGCTTCGAGGAAGGCCATGCGCTCGCGGATCGCCGGGTTGTCGTAGAACTTCAGGATGCGCGTGGCGAGCGCCTTGGCGACGACGGTGTTCGAAAGCTCGCCGCCCGCCGGCAACAGCCATTGCTGGTTCTCGTCGAACTTGCCGACGACCCGCGGCCGCGCCTCTTCGCTCCAGTTGTAGAGCTGCTCCTTCAACTGGTTCTCGACGATCGCGCGCTTCTCCTCGACGACGATGACCTCCTCGAGCCCGTGGGCGAATTCGCGCGCGCCCTCGCGCTCGAGCGGCCACACCATGCCGACCTTGTAGACGCGGAGGCCGATCTCGGCCGCGAGCCGCTCGTCTATGCCGAGATCGTCGAGCGCCTGGCGCACGTCGAGATAGGCTTTGCCGCTGGTGATGATGCCGAGCCGCGGCTTCGGGCTGTCGATGACGATGCGGTCGATCTTGTTCGAGCGCGTGAAGGCGAGGGCGGCGTAGACCTTGTGCTTCTGGAGCCGCGCCTCCTGGTCCCAGAAACTGTCGGGCCAGCGGAGGTTGAGGCCCTCGGCCGGCATCTCGAACGTGTTCGGCAGCTTGAAGTCGTAGCGCTCCGGATCGACGGCGACCGAGGCCGAGGCCTCGACGTTCTCGGACACGCACTTCAACGCCACCCAGCAGCCCGAGTAGCGCGACATCGCCCAGCCAAAGATGCCGTAGTCGAGCAGCTCCTGGGTGTTGGCCGGGAACAGCACCGGCACCATGCAGGCGATGAAATCGTGGTCGGTCTGGTGCGGCAGCGTCGAGGAGGCGGCGCCGTGATCGTCGCCGGCGCAGATCAAGACGCCGCCATGCTTCGAGGTGCCGGCGGTGTTGCCGTGGCGCAGCACGTCGATCGTGCGGTCGACGCCCGGTCCCTTGCCGTACCACATCGCGAAGACGCCGTCGTATTTGGCGCCGGGATAGAGGTTGAGCTGCTGCGAGCCCCAGATCGAGGTCATCGCCAGGTCTTCGTTGAGCCCCGGCTCGAACTTGATGTGGTTCTCCTCGAGATACTTCTTGGCGCGCCAGAGATTCTGATCGAGCCCGCCCAACGGCGAGCCGCGGTAGCCCGAGATGAAGCCGGCGGTGTTGAGCCCCTTCGCCTCGTCGAGCCAGCGCTGCATCAGCGGAAGCCGCACGAGCGCCTGGATTCCGGTCAGGTAGACGCGGCCCCGCTCGAGCGTGTACTTGTCGTCGAGCGAGACGGGAAGCGGAGCGGGCAGCGCCATCGGCGGCTTCTCCCAGATTTCAGAAGGATTTCCTGCAATGTAACGTAATGCGCCGCGCGGGGGATGCAAATGGGAAGTGGACGGCCGAACCCCTTCGCAACAAAGCCGCTGCTAAGCCGATGGCGCCGGCAACAGCCTTGCGCGGCGGCACCCGAAACCGAAACGCCCTTGCGGCCTCGCGAAGCGCCGGTTTGAACCACGGTTGATCGCGGGCCGAGCCCCGTGCTAGCTCGCCGGTCGGAGGGGCGCGATGGTGCGATCCGCCGTGCTCGGTATGGCGCTGGCGCTGGCAGGCGCCGCGCGGGCGATGGCCCAGGACGCGGCCGATTGGCGCCGCTGCGAGCGTGCTTCGGCCGATCCGCCCGCGGGCATCGCGGCCTGCACGCGGCTCATCGACGGGAAGAAGCAGTCGCAGGCCGATCTGGCGCTCGCCCACTACAACCGCGGCAATGCGTTCGCGGTGCTGAACCAGTATGCGCGCGCGATCGACGACTACGGCCGCGCGATCGAGCTCAATCCAAAGGATGCGCAGGCCTACGCCAATCGCGGCCTCGCCTACTACGCGCTCCGCCAAAACCTGCTCGCGATCGAGGATTTCGAGCAGGCGTTGGCGCTCGAGGCCACGGATCCCAATTTCTACAATCTCCGCGGCGTCACCTATCGCGCGCTGGGCAAGTTCGAGGAGGCGATCCTCGACTACGACCGCGCGATCGACTTGAAGCCCGATTTCGCGCAGGCGTACAACAACCGCGGCAACGCTTATGCAATGCAGGGCAACAACGCGCGCGCGATCGAAGACTACGACCGCGCGATCAAGCTCCTGCCGAGCTACGCCAGCGCGTATCAGAACCGCGCCGCCGCGCACGAGGCGCTCGGCCACAAGGCCGAGGCCATCCGCGACTATCGCGCGGCGCTGAGGCTCGACGCGGGCCTCGAGGATTCGCGCAAAGGGCTCGCGCGGCTGACCGCGGCGCGCTGATTCTTCTTCCGCTCCCCTCTTGAGGGGGAGCTGTCCAACGCGCTTGCGCCTTGGACTGAGGGGGCATCGCCACCGCCGAGGTGCTGGAGCCGAGAAACCCCCACCCGGCGGCGCACGCAAGAGCGTGCATCGCCGACCGCCCCCTCAAGGGGGGCGGTGATTCGAAGCTCCTACCGCGGCTTCAAGTGCTCGCCGGTGCGGGCGTCCCCGAGCTGGGTCGGGCTCAGCGTGGGCCACGGCCATTGCGGCATGCGCGCCATCGGGTGCGGATCGAAGCAGCGGCGGAAGGCGCTCATCGTCTCGCGCGCGCCATCGAGCTGCAGCGCGCCCGAGTCGATGGCGTGCTGCAGCTTCATCTGTCCCATCCAGACGTCGGTCAGCGTGCGCAAATGGGTCTTGACGCGCAGGTCGATCTCGAAGCCGGGGCGCTTGATGCAGAGGTCGACGTCGCCTTCGTCGAATACCAGCCACCAGAGGCGCTTCGCGCTCGGAACGCCTTCGAAATGGAACTCGATCACGGTGCGGCGGCCGGGCGGGACGACGTCGCGGCGGAGATTTCGGCGCATGTCCCACATCAGCAGCGCCACGTCGAGATTGCGGGCCGGCGTCTGGTGCTGAAGCCAGCGCAGACCCCACGCCCCCAATCCCTCGACCACCGGCCGCAGCTGCTCGCCGGCCTTGGTCAAGCGGTACTCCGAGCCGCCGTCGGGGCCGGGCTTGCGCTCGACGAGGCCCGCGAACTGCAGCTGCTTCAGGCGCTGCGACAGCAGCGAGGGCGACATCAGCGGCACGCCGCGCTTCAGCTCGTTGAAGCGCGTGTGGCCGTAGAGCAGTTCGCGCAGGACGAGCGGCGTCCAGCGTTCGGCGAAAACCTCGGCCGCCATCGCCACCGGGCAGAACTGGCCGTAGCCTCGAAAACCGGTCATCGCGGATCTCCTATTCGGATGGACCCGCCCCGCTACAAATCTAGTACTTGGCCGGCGTTCAGCGCAACGGCAGTGTGCGAAAAAAGCCGACACCCCCGAGGCCCGCGAGCGCCGCTACAGACACTGTACTAGCCGAGCGCAAGCGGCCGGCGCAGGGTACGGGCGGAAAGGCCGGGGCAGGCCAACCGTCAAACCTGGAGCTCACTCAATGTCGATCATCGGCTCCCGCTGGATCGATCTCGTGAACGAGATCGGCCCGTCCTTTGCCGCGAAGACGGCGGCGCATGACGAGAGCGACGCTTTCGTCGCCGACAACTATGCGGTCCTGAAGCAGCGCAAGCTGTTCTCCGCGCTGGTGCCCACGGAGTTTGGCGGCGGCGGCGCGCGCTATTCGGAGGTTTGCGCCGCGCTGCGCCTGCTCGCGCGCTATTGCTCCGCGACGGCGCTGGCCCTCTCGATGCACCAGCACCTCGTCGCGGCCGCGCTCTACAATCACCGCAAGGGCCGGCCGGGACAGAAGGTGCTCGAGGCCGTGGGCGGCAAGGAGCTCGTGCTGATCAGCACCGGCGCCAACGACTGGCTCGCCTCGCGCGGCGAGGCGAAGAAGGTCGAGGGCGGCTTCCGTGTCACCGCCATCAAGACCTTCGCCAGCGGCAGCCCGGTCGGCGACATGCTGGTCACCTCGGCGGCCTACGAGGATCCCAAGGAAGGCTGGCAGGTGCTGCACTTCCCGGTTCCGATAAAATCCGAGGGCGTCACCGTCAACGAGGATTGGCGCGCGATGGGCATGCGCGGAACCGGCTCGGGATCGGTCGTCCTCAGGGACGTGTTCGTGCCCGAGGCGGCGGTGGCCGTGCGCCGGCCGCGCGGCAAATACCATCCGGTGTGGAACACGATCCTCACCTGCGCGATGCCGATGATCATGTCGGTCTATGTCGGCGTGGCCGAGGATGCGGCCGAGCGCGCGCTCGCGGCGGCGAAGAAGCGGCCGGAAAGCGCGCTGCCGCAACTCCTCGGCGAGGTCGAAAACCTGCTGACGACGGCGCAGCTGGCGGTCGACAGCATGGTGGCGCTCAACGCCGACCTCGAGTTCGAGCCGACGACCGAGCGCGCCAATGCGATCCTGGTGCGGAAAACGCTCGCGTCCAACGCGGTGATTGCGACTTGCGCCAAGGCGCTCGAAGCGGCCGGCGGCTCGGCCTACATGCGGGCGGCCGGGATCGAGCGGCTGTTGCGCGATGCCTACGCCGCGCAGTTCCATCCGCTGCCCGAGCGGAAACAGCAGGAGTTCACGGGGCGAATGGCGCTCGGCCTCGATCCGGTCGCGTAACACTCGAGCGCGCGCTCTTACTTTTCCTCTCCCCGTGGGAGAGGAGGGGCCCATTTGGCGCTTGCGGCGAATGGGAGGTGAGGGCAGGGCGCTCGCAGCGGAGCCTCGGCGGTGGGCCACGTACGGCCCTCACTTCCCTTCTCTCCCGGAGGGAGAGAAAAAGCGGCTCGGCACCGTGCAACTACTCCGCCGGCGCCACGGCGAGGCGCGTGCTGCGCGTGGCGCGGCGCTCTACTGCCAGGAACAACAGCGCCACGATCTCGACGGCGGCGCCAGCCCAGCCGAGCTCGGTAGTGCCGCCATGCGCGAGCGTAGCGCTCCCGAGCGCGGCACCGGCGGCGACACCGAGATACATGGCCGACATGTTGAGCGCCATCAGCAGCGCCGCCGCCGGCGGGGCCAGGGCCACGAGCTGGCTCTGGCGCGCGGGCAAGACGAGGAAGCCCACGATCGACCAAGCGGCAAGCAACAGTAGCGCCAGCGCGAGCGCGAAAGGCAGGCTTGGCGCCACGGCAAGCCCGGCCAACGCCAGCGCGAGGCCACCGATGCCGGCGACGAGCACGCGCGGCGCCCCCAGGCGATCGCTCGCCCATCCGCCCATGAGATTGCCGGCGAAAGCCCCCGCGCCGAAGAGGGCAAGCACGCCGGCAAAAGCCGTACCATTCACTCCGAGCGCCGCCATGTAGGGCGCGAGGTAGGTGTAGAGCGTGTAGGCGCCGGCGATCCAAGCGACCGTCACCAGCAGCGCGCTCACGACTGAAACCTGGCCGAGCGGCGCCAAGCGCTGGCGCAACGGAATCGCCGGCGGCTTGTAGCCGCGCTTCACGCCGATCGCGACGGCGACGAACGCGACCGCGCCGAGCGCCGCGTCGGCCAGGAACGCCGCGCGCCAGTCGAACACGCCGCCGATCGCGGTGCCGAGCGGCACGCCGATGGCCGGCCCAATCGTGAGGCCCATCGCCACCAAAGCCAGCGCGCGCCCGCGCTGCTCGGGCGGCACCAGCCCGGCCGCGAGCGCCGAAGCCGCCGGCGTGTAGAGGCAGGTCATGAGCGCCGTCGCCGTGCGGATCGCGAGCAGCCAGCCGAAGCTCGGCGCCAGCGCCGCCGCGATGCAAGCGAGCACGAACACGCCGAGACTCAAGAGCATGATCGTGCGCCGATCAACGCGGCCGGTGAGCGTCGCCATCGCCGGCGCCGCCACGCCGTAGGCGAGCGCGAAGCCCATCAGCAAAAAGCCGGCGGTGCCCAAGCTCACATCGAACTCGGCCGCGATGCCGGGCAGGATTCCAGCAATGAGGAAGGAATCCGTGGCGAGCGCGAAGGTGCCGAAGGCGAGCCAATAGAGGATGGCGGGAAGTTTTTTCGCGGTCGTGCCGGTCGGACCGTCGCTCATGGTAACCCTCACGAAGAATCTGTGCGTTTGCGGAAGATCGCGTCGGCGGCACGCCGCTTGCAATTACGCGAGCCGTAATAGCCAGCTTCGGCCTGGGACCACGCCGCTACAGCCGCGGACGATCGCCTCCGCGTTCGACGTTGGCGCAGCCGGCGACCGCGCCTGGAGGCGCGCGGCCCCGGTGCCGTGCGGTTTCAGGCGGCTCGCCGTGCGGCGTCGGCGCGCCGGCCGAGAAACTCAGCGGCTTCCGCGATCACCGCGGCATTGCGCAGGAGCCGCGTATGGCCGTTGCCTTCGGTGGCGAGGAGCCGTGCCGACGGCACCACCTCGGCGATGCGCTCGGCGCAGGCGAACGGCACTTCGCGGTCGCGCTTGTCGTGGATCAGCAACACCTCGAGCCGGCGCGCCGCCGCCAAGTCCGCGAGCAGCTTGTCGGTGTCGGCCTCGTCCCAGCGGAATTGGAGCTTGCGCTCCATGTTCCGCTGCATGCGGACGCGCACCGAATGCGGGAGGCCGAGCACATGGGCGACGAAGAGCGAGAACTTGGTGAGGCTCAAGGGGGCCGCCATCAGCACGAGCCGATCCGCCTTGAGCCCGTGACGCAAGGCGAACAGCGTCGCCGGCGCGCCGAACGAGTGCGCGACGATGGCGTGCACGGGGCCGTAAAGGCCGGCCACCTGCTGGATGGCGCCGGCCATGTCCATGAGATTGGTCTGCCGCCCGCCCGAGCCGCCATGCGCGGGCGCGTCGAACAGAACGACGCGGTAGCCCGCCGTCACCAGCGGCTCGATCCATGCATCGAATTGCGCCGCAAAGCCGCTCCAGCCATGCGCGAGCAGCACCGTGGGCCCGGCGCCGAAGCTCCAGACGCGCAGCCAGCGGCTGCCATAGGGCACGCGCGCGGCGTTGTCGCTGCGCACCAGATCGGTGCCGTTGTCGGCGGCCGGGCGCTGCGGCGTCAGCATGAAATCGCGCAGGCGGCGCTCGGCCTGCGCCGGGAAGAGCTTGGCCCCGAGGCCGCGGGCGGCGCGCGCGAGCATCCGCTCAAGAGACAAACGTACGTTCGTACTTTTTTTGGACGAGAAAAATGCGGATGTCGCGTTCATGGCTCGCTCCTCGCGTGTTCAGTGTTTGGCTTGGCAGGCTTCGAGCAGGCGCTCGAAGGCGGCGCGCGCGCGCGCCTCGGCCTTGGGGTCGTGCATCAGCCGGCTGGCGTGGCCGTAGGCGAGATTGATGCCGGTCCATTCGTGCGCGAACTGCTCGCAGTCGAGATCGGCGCGGAACTCGCCGGTCTTCACGGCGGCCTGCGCCGCGCCCATGATCGTGTCGCGCCATTTCCGCTGCGACTCGACGAGGCGGTCGCGCACCGGCCCGGGCTGATCGTCGAACTCCGCGACCGATGCGTTGAAAATGCAGCCGCCGCGGCCCGCCCAGTGCTTGTCCCATTGGAGACCGTGATCGAACAGCGCGCGGACGCGGGCAATGCCGCGCGGCGCGCGAAAGGCCGGCCGCACGACGGTCTCGACGAAACGCTCCTCGGCCGCGTCGAGCACCGCGATCTGCAGCGCCTCCTTCGAGCCGAAATGCGCGAACAGCCCGCTCTTCGACATGCCGGTGTGCTCGGCGAGCGAGCCGATCGAGAGCGCGTTCAAGCCGACGACGCTGGCGAGATCCAGCGATTGCGTGACGATGGTCGCGCGGGTCTGTTCGCCTTTGCTCATGTGCCAAAGAATAGCACGAACGTTCTATAAGTCAAGTTCCATAAAAAGCACGATCGTTCTGATGGTTGGGGGCCGCGCCGGCGCCGCCGTATGGCGCGGCGGCAAGGTCTTCTGGCTCGGCGGAAAGGTCTTCTGGCGCGACGGCGAGCGGTTTTTGCGCGACGGCCCGCGCGCCGCCGACTGCGCGCGGCGCGATGCCGTCATGCGCCTGTTCCCTTCCGCCCCGAGCGCCCTCATCTTCGCCTGAAACGGGAGGGGCGGCGGGATGGGCCTTATCGTCGACGGCAAATGGCAGACGGACGAGGCATACCTCGTCGACGCCAAGGGCGCGTTCGTGCGTCCGCAGTCGAAACTCCGCAACTGGATCACGGCCGACGGCGCGCCCGGCCCTTCGGGCGGCGGCGGCTTCAAGGCCGAGGCCGCGCGCTATCACCTCTATGTCGCCGGCGTCTGCCCGTGGGCGCATCGCGCGCGCATCTATCACGTGCTGAAGGGCCTCGCCGGCGTCGTCGGCCTTTCGCTCGCCTCGTCCAAGCGCACCGACCACGGCTGGGAGTTCGAGCCGGACGATCCGGCGCTCCGCGATCCGCTGTTCGGCGCGCGCTACGTCTACGAGCTCTACGTCCGTGCCGATCCCAACTACACGGGCCGCGCCACGGTGCCGGTGCTGTGGGACAAGCAGCAGGGAACGATCGTCAGCAACGAATCCTCCGAGATCATCCGCATGTTCAACGCGGCGTTCGACGCCGTCACCGGCAACCGCGCGGATTTCTATCCGGCCGCGCTGCGCTCCGAGATCGATGCGTTGAACGAGCGCATCTACACGAAGCTCAACAACGGCGTCTACCGCGCCGGCAACGCGAAATCCCAGGAAGCCTACGAAGAGGCGGCGCGCGGCGTGTTCGAGACGCTCGATTGGCTGGAAGCGCGGCTCGCCGGGCGTCGCTATCTCTGCGGCGACGCCTTGACCGAAGCGGATTGGCGGCTGTTCCCCACGCTCGCGCGCTTCGACACGGCGTACTACCACGTGATGAGGTGCAACCTGCGCCGGCTCTCCGAATATCCAAACCTCCACGCCTACGCGCGCGAGCTCTACCAGGTGCGCGGCATCGCCGAGACCGTCGATCTCGCGGCGATCAAGCTCGGCTATTGGAGCAACCGCGAGCGCAATCCCACCGGCATCGTGCCGATGGGCCCGATCGTCGATTTCACCGCGCCCCACGGCCGCGCGCGCCATTCCGCGAAAGCGGCGGAGTAAGCGCAAGTGAACAGGGAGGCGGGGAGGCGGGGAGAAGAAAGAGGGAGAGTCAAGAAAAAGGGTTGCGCGCCAAGAGGCGCGCGAAGGGAAAATCATGGAGAGTGAACGGTTATTCTTCTCTCTCCCACGAAGTGGGAGAGAAGGGGCCCATTGCTGCGCTCTTCGCGCCGCAATGGGAAGTGAGGGAACAGCCTCGCCGACGGTGGAGAGCGGCCCGCGCGGCATGCCCGTCGAGGCGTCGATCGTTTCGCGAGGCGCGGCGCCGGCCCTCACTTCCCATTCGCCAAGACGCGAATGGGCCCCTTCTCTCCCGCTGGCGCGGGAGAGAAAAAATCGTGCGCCGGGGGCCGGTCGTCGATTTCACCGCGCCCCACGGCCGCGCGCGCCTCTCGGCAAGGGCGGCGGAGTAGTGCTGTTTTACTCCTGACCCCTACTAAGGGCCAAGCCAGCACTCTTGTTGATCGGTCGAGTTACGGCTTTTCTCTTGAACTCCGTGAACATTCCCGGGGTGAGACTGCGTCGCCGGGCCATGCTTGGATTGTTCACCGCTTCAGCGAATCTTTCGATCGATTGATGCACAGCATTAAGCTCGGTCGCCACCCTAGCCAGATCGGCCTTGATCGCATCAAGCTGCGACTCGATGCCATCAACTCTCGAGGAAAGCCCGCTTTGAAAAACTTTGGTGCGCGAGAGCAGCTTTTTCACGCGCTTAGAAAGTCCGGCGGCCGAAGCCACGCTAATGGGCGACTTGGTGCGAGCGTCTTTCTTCTTGGTCTTGGATTTCACTGCAGGCCTCCCTTTTGTGTCGATGCAATCTACTCTTGGGAAACTATCGAGTCGAAGCCGATACGTGGTGGTGGCCATCGGCACCAGAAAGAGGACCTCTAAATGGGTCTCCTGATCGACGGCGTTTGGCACGACAAGTGGTACGACACGAACAAGACCGGCGGGCGGTTCGAGCGCTCGGCGGCGCAGTTCCGCAACTGGGTGACCGCGGACGGCGCGCCCGGCCCTTCGGGCAAGGGCGGGTTCAAGGCCGAATCGGGCCGCTATCACCTCTACGTTTCCTATGCCTGCCCGTGGGCGCAGCGCACGCTGATCTTCCGCGCGCTGAAGCGGCTCGAGAAACATATTTCGCTCTCGGTCGTGCACTGGCACATGGCCGAGCACGGCTGGACCTTCGCGCAGGGCGACGGCGTCGTCCCGGATTCCATCCTCGGCGCAGAGTACCTCCACCAAATCTACACCGCGGCCGACCCCAACTATTCGGGCCGCGTCACCGTGCCGGTGCTGTGGGACAAGCGGCAGCGCACGATCGTCAGCAACGAATCGCCCGAGATCATCCGCATGTTCAACGGCGCGTTCGACGCGCTGCCCGGCGTCGACGCCGCGCTCGATTTCTATCCAAAGGCGCTGCGCGCCGACATCGACGCGGTGAACGCGCGCGTCTATGCCACGGTCAACAACGGCGTCTATCGCGCGGGCTTCGCCACCTCGCAGGAGGCTTACGAGGAAGGCGCGCGCGGCGTGTTCGAGACGCTCGACTGGCTCGAGGCGAAGCTCGCGCGCCAACGCTACGTCGCCGGCAATCAGATCACGGAAGCGGACTGGCGGCTCTTCACCACGCTGCTGCGCTTCGATCCCGTCTACCACACGCACTTCAAGTGCAATCTGCGGCGGCTCGCCGACTATCCCAATCTCTGGAACTACACTCGCGAACTCTACCAAGTGCCGGGCGTGGCGCCCACGGTGCGGCTCGACCACATCAAGAAGCACTACTGGGGCAGCCACCGCAACATCAATCCCTCCGGCCTCGTCCCGATCGGCCCCGCTGTCGACTACGCCGCACCGCACGACCGCTCCCGCCTGCGCGCGGCGGCGTGAAGGGAAGCGAACAGAGGCGTGGAGGGGTGGGTGGAGAAGCGAAGAGATTCACCACGAAGACACGAAGGCACGAAGATCAGAATTTCGCGCGCCGTAGGCGCACAAGAATTTGTACCGGCGCGCCTTTGTTTTGACCGTCATCCCGACCGGAGCGGGGCGCGCCCTTGGCGCGGCCCGCGGAGTGGAGGGATCGTGCGCCCGCGCGATGCGATTCCTCCACTTCGCGGTCGCGCAAGAGGCGCGACCGCGACGCGAGGCCCTTGGCCTCGCTTACAGCCGAATCGCGCCGAACGGCGCGAATTCGGCCAGAAGGCCCGCGCTTGCGGGCCGTCTCGGTCGGAATGACGAGTCGCATTAAGGCGCGCAACGATTTTACTTCGTGTGTTCGTGACTTCGTGGTTTCTGGCCTTCTCCACGTCCCCATGCCTCCTGTTGACTTCCGCTCGGGCGCGAAATGCCGATGAACCGACTGCCCACGATCTATGTCACGCACGGCGCGCCGACGCTGATCATCGACGATTGTCCCGCGCGCGACTTCTTGGCCGGGCTCGGCCAGCGGCTGCCGCGGCCGAAGGCGATCTTGTGCGTCTCGGCCCATTGGGAAGCCGAGCGCGCGGCGGTGAGCGCCGCGCCCGCGCCCGAGACGATCCACGATTTCTACGGCTTTCCGCCAGCACTCTACGAGCACCGCTATCCGGCGCCGGGCGCGCCGGCCCTGGCCGGCCGCGTCGCCGGCCTGTTGCACAAAACCGGCATCTCCTGCGCCGTCGATCCGCTGCGCGGGCTCGATCACGGCGCCTGGGTGCCGCTGAAGCTCATGTTTCCGACGGCGGACCTTCCGGCGCTCCAGCTTTCGGTGCAGACGCCGCTCGGGCCCGAACATCATGTCGCGATGGGCCGGGCGCTCGCGCCGCTCCGCGACGAAGGCGTGCTGATCCTCGGCAGCGGCAGCGCCACGCACAACCTCGCCGATTTCCGCGGTGCCCGCTCGATCGGCGAGCCGCCGCGCGCCTACGTGAAGCCGTTCGACGATTGGCTCGTCAATACCGTCGAGGCCGGTGACGAGGAGGCGCTCGCCGACTACCGCCGCGCCCCGGAAGGCGCGCGCAACCACCCGAGCCCCGAGCATTTCCTGCCGATCTTCGTCCCGTTCGGCGCCGCGCTAGCTGCCGGCGACGGAAAAGGCGCGACGCTCCACCGCTCCTACACCTACGGCATCCTCGCGATGACCGCGTTCGCCTGGGGCATGGGGTAGGCGCGGGCGGCGTAGGGGCGCGCTGCGCGCGCCCTCCTCCGCCACGAATTCGGCGCTGGCAATGCAGGGGCGCAGGCCTGTGCGCCCTGCCTCCGCCGTACCTTGCGCGAACGCAAGCGCACAGCCGTGCGCCCCTACGCGTTCGGCGCTGATTGTCGGTGACGAAGAGGGCGCGCGCAGGGCGCCCCTACGCCGTTACCGCTTCACCACGCCGAGCACGTTGGGGATTTCGGGCGCGACGCCCGAGACGCCGATGCAGCCGAGCGTGCCGCCGCAGAGGCCGTTCAGATCGAGCCTGACGCCGCCCGCCTCGAGATGGAGCTGCGCCGGCCGGCCGCCCTCGAGATACTGCGCGCGGCGGAGATCGAGCGGCCAGCGCAGCAGCAGGCGCGCGAAGGCGCCCGCGGTGTGCGGCGACTGCGAGAACGCGACGACGAGGCGGTTCCCGCCGTCGGCGCCGAGCACGGCGAGGCTCACATCCTTCTCGCTCGCCGGCCAGGTGACGCGCTTCCGGCAATCGATGAGGCGGATGTTCTGCACCAGGGTGTCGTAGCGGCGGAACTCGTTGTCCTTGTCGCAGACCTTGTCCCAGAGCTGGAACGGCGCCTCGGCGCCGCGCAGCGGGTTGAACGCGAACACCGAGCGGTAGTGATTGAGCTTCGGGTTGTTGACGCGCCGGCCGTCGCGCATCAGCCCGACATTGGTGAGGTGATCCTCCTGATAGAGACCGGCGTTCACCGCGAAGGACCAGCGCTTGTCGCGCGCCCACTCCGCGGCCGTGCGGCGCTTGTCGCCTTCGAACGTCGCCATCGCGAGCGCCAACTTCGCTTTCGCCGGATCGATGCGCACCAGCGTGACGAGTCCGTCGCCGGCGCGGTGCTCGCCCGGCGCCTTCACCTGCGCGAGCTCGAGGCCGCTCTCGAGCGGCCGCCAAATGATCTCGGCGCATGCGGAGGCGGACGCGCACAACTGGAGGACGAGCGCAAACAGGGCAAGTCTCATTTTCGCGGCGCCAAATATTGAGTCGTCATCCCGACCGGAGCGAGCCGTCTTCGGCTCGCGGAGTGGAGGGATCGTGTCGAACCGCTACGCGGTTCTTCCCGCCAATTCGCGCCAAGGCGCGAATTGGCCCGAAGGCCCGCCCTTGCGGGCCGACGCGATCCCTCCACTCCGCGGACCGCGCCAAGCGCGCGCCCCGCTCCGGCCGGGATGACGGCCAAACGAATCCGCCGTTCCCTCACCCGCGGGGGTTGCGCTCGCGCACCCTCTCCCCCAAAGGGCAGCGGGTTCCTCAGATCATCCCCTCCTTCTTCGCCTGCGCCGCGGCTTCGCGCAGCGACTTCTTGAGGCGCGCGACCAGCTCGTCGATCTGCGCCTCGTCGATGATGAGCGGCGGGCAGACGGCGATGGTGTCGCCGATCGCGCGGATGAGGAGGCCGTTCTCCTGCGCGCGCGCCTGGACCATGCGCCCGGCCTTGCCGGCCGGCGCAAACGCCTCGCGCGTCTGCTTGTTCTTGACGACCTCGACTCCGGCGACGAGGCCGACGCCGCGCACCTCGCCGACGAGGTCTTCGTCCGCGAGCGCGGCGAGCTTCTTCTGGAACGGGCCCATCTGGCGGCGCACATGCGAGAGGATGTCGCGCTCCTTGTAAAGCTTCTGCGCCTCGATCGCGACCGCGGCCGCCACCGGATGGCCCGAATAGGTGAAGCCGTGGCCGAAGGTGCCGATCTTGTCGCTGGCCGCAAGCATCGCCTGCCACACTTTGTCGTTGAGCATCAGCGCCGAGATCGGGATGTAGGAGGCCGAGAGGGCCTTGGCGCAGGTCAGCATGTCGGGCTCGATCTTGTAGGTTTGCGAGCCCCAGGGATTGCCGGTGCGGAAAAAGCCGCAGATCACCTCGTCGACGACCAGCAGCACGTCGTATTTCTTCAGCACCTTCTGGATCTTCTCGAAATAGGTGGGCGGCGGAACGATGACGCCGCCGGCACCCATCACCGGCTCGGCGAACATCGCCGCCACCGTGTCGGGCCCCTCCTTCAGGATCAGCGCTTCGAGCGACTCGGCGCAGCGCGTGGCGAAGGCCTCGGCGGTCTCGCCGGGCTTGCCGAAGCGGTAGTGGTGCGGGCAGTCGGTGTGGAGGATGCGCGCAATCGGCAGGTCCCAGTCCTGGTGGTTGGCGGGGAGGCCGGTGAGCGACGCCGATGCGACGGTGACGCCGTGATAGGCCTTCTGGCGCGAGACGATCTTCTTCTTGGCCGGCCTGCCGATGGCGTTGTGGTAGTACCAGACCAGCTTGATCGCCGAGTCGTTGGCCTCCGAGCCGGAATTGGCAAAGAAGACTTTCGACATCGGCACCGGCGCCATTTCGAGCAGCATCTCGGCGAGCTCGATGCCCGGCAGATGCGATTTGTGCGTGAACATGTGGTAGAAGGGCAGCTTCGACATCGCGGCCGTGGCGGCGGCCACGAGGCGCGGCTCGTCGAAGCCGATCGCTGCCGACCAGAGGCCGGCCAGACCCTCGATGTATTCCTTGCCCGTGTCGTCGTAGACGTAGACGCCGCGCCCCTTCTCGATCACCAGCGGGCCGTCTTTCTCGTGCAGGCGCAGATTGGTGTAGGGGTGGACGAGGCTCGCGATGTCGCGGGCGGCGGGTGAATTGCCGCGGCGCGGCAGTGTCTCGTTCATGACGGTCTCCTTCGGGGGCGTACGTTGCGACGGCAACGCGCGGCGGCTTTATAGCGCCCCGCCCCGCGCCGGGCGAATCGCGCGAAACCCATACCATCATCGTGAGGCCGAGCGCAGCGCCGCGCTGTGCCCTCACTTCCCAAGCAACGCCAGTGGCGTTGCTTGGGCCCCTTCTCTCCCGGAGGGAGAGAAAAGAAAAGAGCGCGCCCACTCTTCTCTCTCCCTCTGGGAGAGAAGGGGCCCATTTCGCTGCCCTTGCAGCGAAATGGGAAGTGAGGGCACGGGCGCCGCGCTGCGTTCGGTCTCAGGATGACGGTATCGGTTTCGCGCAGTCGGGGTCGTCGTTGCGGTGGTCGTTGACCTTGGGGCTGACCGGGAAGACGGCAAGGTCGGGCCCGGCATAGGGCTTCAGCAGTTTCTGCGCTTCCTCGGGCGGATGGTTGGCGCTATCGAGCCACGCCTCGAAATCCTCGCGCCGGCTGAGCATCACAGGCATGCGGTCGTGGATGTGGGCTATGGCGGGCGCGGCGCTCGTCGTGATGATCGTGAAGCTCACGACGGGCGGCGCATCCTTGCCGGCGGCGCGGTCGCGCCAGCGGTCCCAGAGGCCGGCGAACGCGAACGGCCGCGCGCGCACCGCGTTGCCGATCACGACGCGATAGGGCTGCCTCTTGGCGCCCTTCGGCACCTTCGCGGTCGTGTCCCATTCGTAGAAGCCGTCGGCGAGCACGAGGCAGCGGCGCGACTTGAACGCTTCGCGGAAGGTGCCGTTTGTCGCCACCGTCTCGGCGCGCGCATTGATCATCTTGGCGCCGATCCTGGCGTCCTTTGCCCAATAGGGGATGAGGCCCCAGCGCATCGCGGCGATCGCGCGCTTGCCTTCGCTGTTGTGCCGCACCACCGGCACCATCTGCGTCGGCGCCACGTTGTAGCGCGGCGCGAACTCCATCGGCGGCCCGTTGTAGCCGAAGAGGGCACGCAGCGCCTCGTCGGGATCGGTGATGGAGAAACGGCCGCACATGGGGAATACCGGCGAGCCTAAATACTGATCGTCATGCCGACCGTAGCGAGCCGCGCTTTGCGGCTCGCGAAGTGGAGGCATCGTGTCGAACCGCTACGCAGTTCTTCCCGCCAATTCGCGCTAAGGCGCGAATTGGCCCGAAGGCCCGCCTTTGCGGGCCGACGCGATCCCTCCACTTCGCGGCCGCGCCCAAGAGCGCGCCCGCTTCGGTCGGGATGACGGTGAAAACATAGGCGCCGCCAAAAGAGAGCTAACCACAGAGGACACGGGAGAGCACAGAGAACGACGGTAAGCGGGTCGGAGACCCGCCGCGAAGAATCCTCTGTGTCCTCTGTGATCTCTGTGGTTCAGCCCTTCACGTCGATGACCGTGCGGCCGCGCAGCTGGCCTTTCAGGATCTTCTCCGCCAGCGCGGTCGCGTCGCCGAGCTTGGCGGTGCTCGTCATCGCGTCGAGTTTTTCGGGCGGCAGGTCGCGGGCGAGGCGGGCCCAGGCCTCCTTCCGCTGCGGGGCGGGACACATGACCGAATCGATGCCGAGCAGGTTGACGCCGCGCAGGATGAACGGAAGCACGGTCGCCGGCAGCTCCACGCCGCCGGCATTGCCGCAGGCGGCGACCGAGGCGCCATACGCCATCTGGGTCAGCACGGCCGCGAGCACCTTGCCGCCGACCGTGTCGACGGCGCCGGCCCAGCGCGCCGAATCCATCGGCTTGGCGGGCCCGTTCGCGAACTCGGCGCGGTCGATGACCGCGCTTGCGCCGAGCGATTTCAGGTATTCGGCCTGCCCGGCGCGCCCGGTCATGGCGGTCACGCCGTAGCCGAGCTTGGCCAGGATCGCGATGGCGACGCTGCCGACGCCGCCCGCCGCGCCCGTCACGAGCACCGGGGCGTCCTGCTTCAGGCCGTGATCTTCGAGTGCCATCACCGAGAGCATCGCGGTGTAGCCGGCGGTGCCGATCGCCATCGCGCGCTTGGTCGAGACCGCGGCGGGCAGCTTCACCAGCCACTCGGCCTTCACCCGCGCCTTCTCGGCCATGCCGCCCCAATGGCGCTCGCCGACGCCCCAGCCGTTCAAGACGACCTTGTCGCCGGGCTTGAACGCGGGATTGCCCGATTCGGTCACCGTGCCCGCGAAATCGATGCCGGGAACGTGCGGGAATTGGCGCACGAGCTTCGCCTTGTTGGCGATGATGAGGCCGTCCTTGTAGTTGAGCGTCGTGTATTCGACCGCGACCGTGACGTCCCCGGGCGGCAGCTTGGCGTCGTCGAGCGTCGTCACCGCGCCCGCGACCTTGCCGTTCTTTTCCTCGAGCAGAAGCGCCTTGAAGCTCATTCCGCGCGTCTCCTTTCCGATTTTCTGGTGGGGACGCGTTATAGCCCCCGCATTGGGGCACGAAAACGGCGCGCTTCGCCTTTCGCCATCGGCAGCTGCGCGATACAGCGCGCCGCCGGGGCGCGCGGACGCCATCGCGCGGGCGCGGAACGTGCGCGAGTCTCGATTGCGTACTCATGACGACGCGGTGGGCCTGGCTTTCGCGTGCGCCCACGGCGCGGTCTCAGTCGCGGAGGGCCCCCGCGTCGCCTCAACTACCTGCTGCCCCCGATCCTGAAGCGGCTGCGCGCGACGCACCCCGATCTCGAGCTCGGCATCTCGCTCGGCTCGAGCGCGCAGAAAATGGAGCAGCTGCTGCGCAACGAGATCGATCTCGCCATTCTGGCGCTGCCGGTCGCCGACCCGCACCTCGTCGTCACCGTGCTGCGCGAGGAGCGCATGATGGGCGTGCTGTCGCCGCGCGAGGCGGCGCGGGCGCCGAAGCGGCTCAACGCCGCGGATTTCGCGCGCTGGCCGCTGATCCTCGATGCGCCCGGCTCGCGCATGGGGCGCATCGTGCGCGACTGGCTCGCGGCCGACGAGAAGGCGCCGCGCCCGGCCATGGAGATCGGCGACATCCACGCGATCAAGACGCTGGTCGCGGCCGGCGTCGGAGCCTCGATCCTGCCGCTGGAGGCGCTGCGCCAGGAGGCGCGCAAGGGCGAGGTCGCGCTGCGGCCGCTCGGCCCGCCGGTGCACTACACGATCGGCCTCGCCCAGCGCCGCGACAAGCCGGACGAACCGGCGCTGGCGGTCACGCGCGCGGCGCTGATGGGACTCGCGGAAAAGAAGCGCAAGGCCCAGGGGACGACAGGCGCGGAACCGGGTCCGGGGCGGCGACAGGAGAAACCGCATCCGGACCCGGCCCGCGGCTTCGCGGAGCGTCCGAGAGAGGAGGAGGACGCTCCGCGCACGTACGGCGAGGACTAGGGCTCGTCCTCGCCGGACGCCACGCCGGCTGCGGCGCTCGGGGCGGGGAAAGCATCCGCGAGGCCAGCGAAGGTCGTAAGGCCGTGCAGTTCGAAATTGATCATAGGAGCGCCAAAACAGTGCTCGTCATGCCGACCGGAGCGAGCCGCCTTCGGCTCGCGGGGTGGAGGCATCGTGCGACGGCGCAACGCGATCCCTCCGCTTCGCGGTCGCGCAAAGGCGCGACCGCTTCGGTCGGGATGACGGCCCGACTGCGCGCGATGATCGGCCAGCGCGCGCTGGCGTCGTCCCGCGCGTGGCGCGGCGGCGTCATCGCCGCGAGCGGCACGTTGTCATTCGCGGCCAGCGTGCGCAGCGAAAGATGCAGGCGGCCTGGCGCGATTTCGGAAACGAAGGGGTGCCCCCGCATGGAGCCCTCCCAAAAGTAGGGTAGCGGCGGATTGCCCGCCGGCTCGGCGCCGCGCGGGAGCGGCGGGAACTGGCCGCGCACCGCGCCTTCGATGTCCATGCGCTCGAGGCCGATATCGCGCAGCATGTGGTCGTCCCAGCCGCGCAGCTCATCGATCGCGATCCGCGCCTGTCGCTCGATCATCAGCGCCGAGAGGGCCTTGCCGAGCCAGGAGGAGCGCATCCATTGGCCGGCGGCGGCCAACACTGCTTTGGCCGAGGCGTAGGATTGTGGCTGCGCGAGCGCGGCCAGCCGGATGGGATGTTTCGAACAGGCATGCATGAGCATCGTCGTACTCCATGCGGCACCCCGGCGGCGCGCGGCGCGGCGCGCTCGGCGATGCCGAGGGTGTCGAGGCGTCCGCCGCGAAGGGCGGCGCCGCTCGGTCTGGGGAAGGCAATTCGCTGTCGGTCTTTGACGCGGCGTGGCGGCGCGTTCGTGCCGCAGCGCGTCGGGCGCGGGTGGGACCTAGCCTCGTCGCCGGATCCTGTTAGTCGCAGGCTTCATGCACTTCGACTCTCCTTCGCGCGCGCGGCAGGCCGCACGCGATCCTCACCGGACAAAGTCGATGCCCTTGCATCGAAGACGCGCCGGGCCTGTCGCTCCCGACACCTTGTTTTTTCGTTGTATACAAACGACATGCCTCAAACTATTGCAGTGCACAATCGGGATTTGCTAAGCGATGGCATTAGCTGAGCTAATAGGTCCTCCATGCGGCGGCTGCCCTCGCTCGACACGCTGCGCGCTTTCGAATCCGCCGCGCGTCATCTCAATTTCACCAAGGCCGCGAACGAGTTGCATGTCACGCAGAGCGCGCTGTCGCAGCGCATCGGCGCGCTCGAGGACGAGCTCGGTTTCCCGCTGTTCGTGCGCCGCGGCCGGCAGATCGTGCTGACGCCGAAGGGCGGCGCCATCGCCGCCGCGATGGCCCGCGCGATGTCCGAGATCACGCGCGCCTTCGCGGGCCTCGAGGAGACCGAGGGGGTGCGCACGCTCGTCATCAGCGTGCTACCCTCTTTCGCCACGCGCTGGCTGATGCCGCGGCTGCTGCGTTTCCAGTACCGGCATCCCAACCTCGAAGTGCAGGTCAATGCCGAGGGGCGCCTTATCGACTTGACCGAAAGCGAGGCGGATCTGGCGCTCCGTTTCGGCACCGGGCGCTATCCCGGACATCACGTCGACTTCGTGATGGACGACTACGTGCTGCCCGTGGCGCAGCCTGCGCTGCTGGCGCGGGAGAAGGACAGCGTCGGGAAAGCCGCGCTCGATGCGGCGGCGCTCGCACGGCTGCCGCTGATCTACGACAGCGCGGTCGAGCGCGACGCCAGCGGCACGGATTGGAAAAGCTGGTTCGAACACGCGGGCATCGCGAACCCGCCGCGCGCAACGGGCGCGCGCTTCAGCCAGGCCGATCTCATGCTGCAGGCGGCGGCGCAGGGCCAGGGCGTCGCGCTCGCACGGTACAGCTTGGTGCACGACGATCTCGAGGCGCGCCGCCTCGTGCCGGTGCTGAAGGACGCCATGCTGCGCGCGCGCTACGACTACTATCTCGTCTGCCTGCCGCAAAAAGCGCAGCGTCCCGCCGTCGCCGCGTTCCGCGACTGGCTCATCGCCGAGGCGCGCGCGTTCATGGGCGAACGGGACCTGAAGGGTTGAGGCGGACTAAGGCCGCATGCCCGCGCTTTCGAGACCGTCGGCCACAAAATCCAAGAATCGAGTCGTGTGCGGCAGACCGATACGCACCTGGGCGATTGTTACGTCCGGGTAGCTTCGGTTGAAGTCTGCGAACGTTCGCCGCGCCTCGTGCTTGTGGCCGGCGAGCGCATGGGCGGCCGCGAGGAAGCGATTGTTCCAAAGCGCGGTCGGACGCTCGCGCAACGCGCGAGTGTACCAAGCGACGGCCTCGCTTGGACGCGCGCGCTCTAGCTGAGCCGATCCGATCCCGATCGCCCAGAGGAAGGCCAACGGATCGTCGGGCGCGAGCGCTCGCGCGATCTGGAATCGCTCGATGGCCTCATCGTGCTGGCCGCCATATGCCTTGATCCAGCCGCTGCGCCCCCAGGCCCACGCCGAGCCGCCGTCAAGTCGGAGCGCACGGTCGGCATGGAAGTCGGCCGCCGCAAGGTCATGTGCCAACGTGTATCCGGATGCCAGCAAGGTTTCCGCAAGCGAATCGGCGGGCGCGAGCGTGGCTGCGCGGTCGGCGAGGATGCGCGCCGTCGTCCTCTCCTCGGTGGGCCGTGGCGTGAAGTGGTGGCCGCCGCGCAGGCCGCGACACCAAGACGCGAGGGCGGCCGGAAGCGGATCCTGCGGAGCGCGTTCCATCGCCTCGTCGAACAGCTCCAGCGCGAGGCTCTCCAACCTGGGCTCGAAGGAGAGCACGCAGCCGAGGGCGCGCATGGTCAATTCCCAGGCGTTGAGCGCGGCGCGATCCTTGCGTCGGGCGCGATCTATTTCGGCGCCGCGCAGCGATGGCTGAATCGCGCAAGCGATCCGCACGGCGGTCCGCTCTTCGAACGCGAACAGATCGGCGAGCGTGCCGTCGAACGTATCGGCCCAGAGATGGCGGCCCGCCCCTGCATCGGTCATGAGCACGGTGACACGGAGGCGGCCGGCATCGTCGCTGCGGACCTTGCCGCGCAAGTGGTAGCGCGCCGCGGCGGGCGAGGTGACGCCCAGCCATCGTGCTTGGCACAACGCGGCGGCAATCTCTTCGGCAATGCCTTGCGCGCGGCCCGCGTCGAGCCCGATCAGATCGAAGGGCAGCACTGCAATCGTCGTTCGGTCGACCGTCCGCGCCGTGAATGGCGGCGCCGGGGCGGGCACGCGCCGGCATCGCTGCAGCGTCTTCGACGGCGATTCGCCAAACCGCCGCGAATAGAGCGTCGAAAACCGGCCAAGGTGGTTGAAGCCGCAGCTTGCCGCGATCTCCGTGATGCGCGCGCGGCCCGGCCCCGGCAGGAGCGCGCGTCTCGCATTGTCGAGTCGAAGGTCGCGGAGGAAGTGCACGGGCCCGCAGCCGAGGAACGCGCGAAAGCGCTTTTGCAGTGTGCGCGGAGCAGTGCCGCAGGCGGCCGCGAGTTCCCCAATCCTCCAGGGCCGAGCCGGCTCGGCCTCCAGCAGGCGAAGCGCCTGTCGCAGATCGCGCGGAAGCGGCTGAGGGGCCATCGCCGTGACCCTGGGCGAGTCCAATGCACGCCGACGACCCGATATCGGCGCAAATCGGGAAGTCGGGGCGCAATCAGGATAGTCGGCGAGTGGCTGATCGCACAAGACTTCGCCAAGCCGAAAGGCCGGAGGCGAAGATGTCGATGCTTTCTGCGATTCGAACGGGTTGCCTGGCCTGGCTGGCGTTCGCGCTGTCGACCGCCGCGCTGGCGCAAGGCTTGCCGCCGGGGGTGAACGCGGTGACCCCCGACGAGCTCAAGTTCAGCGAAAGCCCACGTGCGGCCGGGGTGCTGACGGCGCCGCTCTTCGGCGTGCCCAGCAAGGCCGAGTACTATGTGTTCCGTGCCAAGTATCCGCCGAATACGGTGAACGCGCCCCACTATCATCCGGGCGACGAAGAGCTGACCGTGCTCAAGGGAACGCTCTATATCGGCCACGGGACGGTGATGGACCGCGACAAGGCGATCGCCTATCCGCCGGGAAGCTACATTCGCGAGCCCGCGGGCGTCGTGCATTATCTCTTCACCAAGGACGAAGTCGTCGAAGTCGAGATTCGCGGCATGGGGCCGCGGCAGAACATTTACGCGAAATAAGCCGAGCGAGGCTGCGCGCTGCGACCAAGGTCCCGTCTGCCGTCCGAAAAAAGCGCAGCGCCGTGCCGCCGCCGCCGTCGGCGACCGGCTCCTCGCCGAAGCGCGCGTTCATCGGCGACCGCGATCGGAAGGCGGCTGGCGCACGTTCCGAAATGGTTGCCGGCGTAGGGGCGCGCTGCGCGGGCCCCGCTTTCACGAGTCGAAGCTTCGACAACGGAGAGAGGGCGCGCGCAGCGCGCCCCTACGCGGCGTATGCCGAGTCCAGCGAAACGCGCCGGAGCCGCGTCAGAAGACTGTGGCTAGGGCCCCATACGGGCGCGCCTTAATACCGACCGTCATCCCGACCGGAGCGAGCCACTCTTGCGGCTCGCGAAGTGGAGGGATCGTGCGACGCTGCGGCACGATCCCTCCACGACGCGGACCGCGCCAAGAGGCGCGCCCGCTTCGGTCGGGATGACGGGTCAAAACAAAGGCATACGAGCGAATGCCACCCCTGCTCCCCAGGCGCCGCACGATCAGCCTCCGGCGGTTGCATTCGTGCCGAACGCCCAATCGAGGACCGCGCGCAGCAGCACGGTGCCGCTGTCGCGTCCTGCGGCGGCGACCGCGATCCGGCGCAGGCGGACGACCGGCTGGCGGAACTCTTGAAGGATCGCGAAGCCCTCAAGCCCGTCCGTGCTGCGCAGGCCGAGATAGCGCGCGTCGGGTGAGGCGAGCTCGGCGCGGTGATGCTCCGCGGTGAAGGTCCCGATCGAGCCTTGATAGGCCGGGACGCGCTCGATGCGCATGATTTCGGGGATGTCGGCGACGGCGAGCGCCACGAGATTAGCGGCGGCCGGGGCGGTTGGCGGCACCGCCGTCGCGCGCCTCAGTTCGCGCGCGCGCGCCGGCGCGCGGCGTTGGCGCGCGGGCCGCGGTCCTCTTCGTCGAAGAGCTCGGCGAGCTTCTCCATCATCGTGCCGCCGAGCTGCTCGGCGTCGACGAGGGTGACGGCGCGGCGGTAGTAGCGCGTCACGTCGTGGCCGATGCCGATCGCGAGCAGCTCGATCGGCGTGGCGTTCTCGACGTAGTCGATGGCCTCGCGCAGATGCTTCTCGAGGTAGTTGCCGGGATTGACCGAGAGCGTCGAGTCGTCGACGGGCGCCCCGTCCGAGATCACCATCAGGATGCGCCGCTGCTCGGTGCGCGCGATGAGGCGGTTCGCGGCCCAGAGCAGCGCCTCGCCGTCGATGTTCTCCTTCAAGATGCCCTCGCGCAGCATCAGCCCCAAATTCCTGCGTGCGCGGCGCCAGGGCGAGTCGGCGGCCTTGTAGACGATGTGGCGGAGATCGTTGAGCCGGCCCGGATTCGAGGGCTTGCCGGCGGCGAGCCATCGCTCGCGCGCCTGGCCACCCTTCCACGCGCGCGTCGTGAAGCCGAGGATCTCGACCTTGACCGCGCAGCGCTCGAGCGTGCGCGCGAGGATGTCGGCGCTCATCGCCGCCACGGAAATCGGCCGCCCGCGCATCGAGCCCGAATTGTCGATGAGCAGCGAGACGACGGTGTCGCGGAACTCGGTGTCCTTCTCCTGCTTGAACGAGAGCGGATCGAGCGGGTTGACGACGACGCGGTCGAGCCGCGCCGTGTCGAGCAGGCCTTCTTCGAGATCGAAATCCCAGGAGCGGTTCTGCTTGGCGAGCAGGCGCCGCTGCAGCCGGTTGGCGAGCCGCGCGATGACGCCCTGGAGATGCGAGAGCTGCTGGTCGAGGTTCTGGCGCAGGCGCGTGAGCTCGTCGGCGTCGCAGAGATCGGGCGCCTCCACCTCCTCGTCGAACTCGCGGGTGAAGACCTTGTATGCATCCTTCTCGTCGCGGTTCTTGCCGTGCCAGTCGGGGCGCGGCTGGCGCGAGGGGCCCGCCGGCTCGTCCTCGCCCTGCTCGGCCAGCATCTCGGCGTCGGCGCCCTCCATCTCGCCTTCGGCGTCTTCGCCCGCCTCGGCCTCCATCGTCTCCATCGAGGCCGCGTCGGCCGAGCTCGACTGGTCCTCGCCGTCGTCGCCGTCGCCCTGGCCCTGGGCGTCCTCGTCCGTCTCCTGCTGCTGCTCGTCCTCGCCGGCGTTCTGGTCCTCGGGATCCTCGATGTGGAGGTCCTTGATGAGCTGGCGGACGAGGCGCGCGAACGATTCCTGGTCGTTCACGAGCTTCGAGAGACCCTGGAGATCGCGGGTCACGGTGGCGTCGAACCAGGGGCGGAACGAATCGACCATGCGCCGTGCGGCCGGCGGCGGCGGGTCGCCGGTGAAGGCCTCGCGCGCCAGCAGCGAGACGACTTCGGCCAGCAGCGAGTCGTCGCGCTCGGTGACCTGGTCGTAGCCCTCGTCGCGCGCGCGGCTCTCGAGCGCCGCCGCCATGTTGAGGCGCGCGCCGGTCATGCGCCGGGCGCCGAGCGCGTCGCAGCGCGCCCGCTCAACCGCGTCGAATACCTGCCGGGCCACGGTGCCGGCGGGCAGGCGCCGCTTGTGCATCTTGGCGTCGTGGTGGCGAAGATTGAGCGCGATCGAGTCGGCGATGCCGCGCAGCGCCGCCGCCTCGCGCGCGGGCAGGTCGCGCGAGGGGACCGGCAGGCGCACCTCGCCGCCATGGAGGCCCGAAGGCTCCGGAGAGAACGCGACGGTCAAGCCGGGCCGCTTGGCGATCGCGCGCGTGGCCGCGCCGGTCAGCTGGCGGAAGATTTCGATCGGCGGATCGGGCCGGGCCACGGGCGTCCCGGCGTCAGTTGCGCCGCTGCTTGGGCGCGGCCTCGAACAGATCGGTGCCGAGGCAACGCTGGTAGTACTCGGCGATGACCGGCCGCTCGACCTCGTCGCACTTGTTGAGGAACGTCGCGCGGAACGCGAAGGCGACGTCGTTGTTGAAGATCTTGGCGTTCTCGGCCCAGGTCATCACCGTGCGCGGCGACATCACGGTCGAGATGTCGCCGGCCATGAAGCCGGCGCGCGTCAAGTCGGCGACGGCCACCATCGCGCCAATGAGCCGGCGGCCGTCCTCGTTGTCGTAGGCCGGCACCTTGGCGAGCACGATCTTCACCTCTTCGTCGTGCGGCAGGTAATTCAGCGTGACCACGATGTTCCAGCGGTCCATCTGGCCCTGATTGATCTGCTGCGTGCCGTGATAGAGGCCGGTCGTATCGCCCAAGCCCACGGTGTTGGAGGTGGCGAACAGCCGGAAGCCGGAATGCGGGCGGATCACGCGGCTCTGGTCGAGCAGGGTCAGGCGGCCGTGGCGCTCGAGCACGCGCTGAATGACGAACATCACGTCCGGGCGGCCCGCGTCGTATTCGTCGAACACGAGCGCGCAGGGCCGCTGGATGGCCCAGGGCAGGATGCCCTCGCGGAATTCGGTCACCTGCTTGCCCTCGCGCAGCACGATGGCGTCCTTGCCGACGAGATCGATGCGCGAGATGTGCGAGTCGAGGTTGATCCTGAGGCACGGCCAGTTGATGCGCGCCGCCACCTGCTCGATGTGCGTGGACTTGCCGGTGCCGTGATAGCCCTGGATCAGCGTGCGGCGGTCGAAGGCGAAGCCGGCGAGGATCGCGAGCGTCGTCTCGCGGTCGAAGCGGTAGGCCGTGTCGAGTTCGGGCACGTGCTCGTTGGTCTGGCTATAGGCCGGCACTTCCCAATCGGTGTCGATGCCGAAGGTCTGCCGGACGGAGATCTTGATGTCGGGCAGGCCGTTGGCCGCGCCGGCTTTGGCAGTCGTCTGAACCATCGTTCCGGGTCCGGTCAAAATGTCCCGCCGAGGCTATCGCTTAGGGGCTCGGCGTCAGGAGGCCATCCGTTTCTTCAGAATGGCGTAGGCCTCGTTGATCCGCTTGAGCTGCTCTTCCGCAGCTTGGTCACCACCACCGTTGGCGTCCGGGTGATAGCGCTTCACCAAGCGCTTGTAGTGCTGCTTTATGGTGGCGATGTCGGCCGGTCCCGTCAACCCGAGAGTGGCGAGGGCCTGATCCGCCAATGTCGCAGGTCTGGCCCGCGCCGCCCCCCGCTCGGCACTCCCATCCCCGCTCGCGCCGCCCATCTCGTCGAACAAGCCGAGGCGCTCCTCGAAGGGATCGCGATAGCGCCGGCGGCTGCCCCAGAACTGGTTGCCGCGCAGGCCCAGCGGCCAGAGCGGGCGCTCGCCGATCACCGCCGCGCGGAGGTGTGCCTCGATCTCGTCGGCGGTCATGCCTTCGTGGTAATTCCAGGCCTTGTTGTAAGCCTGCACGTGATCGAAGCAGAACCAATAGTACTCCTTGAGCTGCCGGCGCGATTTGGGCGCGCGAAAATCGCCGGGATTCTTGCAGCCGGCATGGTCGCAGCGCCGCGTGTGCGTCCGGTCGGCCGGGCCGCGGTAGGTCTTGAGCGTGTCGAGGCGCACCTTGCGCATTAGAGCAATATGGGAGCAGCGCATTGGCGCCGCAATCTTGACGAACGCCGCCATGTTGTGATGCGGCGCCCGGCCGGGCGCCGTCATCCGGCTGGAGCGGCGAGCGGCGCCTCAGCGCGCCGGCCGTGCGGCGCCGTTCCAGACCGGGCAGCCGCTCACCCCGGACGTTGGCGGGGACGCGCCGGCGAGGCAGGCACTGTTCGTAAGCCCGCGCGGCGAGGCCGACCACGAGGTGCCGAGAAAGAACGCCGCCATCAGCCCGGCAATGACCACGGTCCACGGCAGGAGCCGGCCGCGGCCGGGCGTGTCGGCGTTCACCATGCGGTCGATGCGATGCGCTCCGAGCGCGCTGAGACTGCCGGCGTGCACGAGCATCGACGGGCGAAACGATACGCCCGCCTGGGGGTCGCGCAGTCGCGGCTTGCGGGAAGGGCCGATCATGGGGCGGTCTCCCTCCGGCTGGCGGACTCGCGCGGCGGCGCGTGCCTGAGCCCGCTCAACAAACGGCGGACATGCTCGATTCCGATCCTGAGCGAGGGGAACGCGCGGAAGTTGCCGAAGCCCTCGCGCACAATGATGACTTCGACGTCGGACGTCGCCGCGAAGTCGAGGCTGTTGTCCCTCCCGACTCGAATCACGAGGCGCGGGCGCAGCGGGCGTACGGCGGAGCTCATGGCCCTCCCCTTCGCGCACGGGCGGCATCGCCCGGCACAACTTATGGAAACGGCGATCGCGTCCCCGAGTTCCCCGCGGAGTGGCGCTTTCGTTCCGGGGCGGCCACTACTTAGATAGAGAAGATGCCGCTCCGGCCAATACGAGAGGTGGAAGGATGAGTACGTCCGACACGATCCGCGCCAAACTCACCGCGGCGTTCGCGCCGTCGGCGCTCGAGATCGTCGACGAATCGCACCTGCATGCCGGCCACGCCGGCCATCGCCCCGGCGTCTCGACACATTTCCGCGTCGCCATCGTCGCCGGCGCGTTTAGAGGCAAGCCGCGCGTCGAGCGCCAGCGCCTCGTCTATGCCGCGCTCGGCGATCTCATGGGCAATCCCATCCACGCGCTTGCGCTCAGCGCCAAGGCGCCGGGCGAGTAGCCTATTCGGCGGCTTTGTCGCCGGTGAAGAAATCGGGCAGGTAGCGTTTCACCAGCACGCCGTCGCTTTTCCACGCATGGCACGTGTCGACGACGATCGGACGGCGCTTGGGCTTGTCCGGCGCCGAAGCCGGGTCGCCCGCGGCTGGATCCGCGGCGGCTTCGGCTGGCCGGTCGGCCTTCTGCCGCTGGCGCAGCGCCTGCGCGCGCTTGGCGACCGTCGTCTGAAAGGCGACCGTCGCCACCTGCTGCAGCATCTCGACGATATGGGTGCAGCCCTCGCGGCCGCCCAGGCGCGCGCGCACCTCGCGCGTGAAGCCGTGGCCGATCTTGACGCCCACCAGGCGCTGGAAGTTCGGCAGGATGTCCGGGCAGATCTGGAACGGGCTGTGGTCGGTGGCCGCCGCGACTTCCTTGATCTCCAAGCGGTCATCGAGCGTGAGCCGGATCCACATTTCGTGCACCGGCGTCCCGGCCCCGACGTGTCCGCGCCACTCGTTGTCGAACGGGTAGGTCTTCACGTCGACGATGCGGCCCTCGATGTCCCAGAGTCCGTCCTGGCGCAGGAAGCCCTGGCAGGTGACGGTGCGCGTATGCAGGTGCTCGCGGGGCACGGGTGCGGGTAGCGGCATGGTGGGGTGCCTGAGGATGCTGCAGTGCACCTAAAGTCGACGGGACCCCAGGTCAAGCTGCGCTGATGCGGGCCGAGCTGATGCAGCCATTCGGATGATCATCTAGGCAGTTTCCCGGGGCGATCACAATCTGTCGCAGAGGGATGGAACGAGCCGGGCCGGACGTCATCCTCAAGAGAGGTGTCCGCCTTTGGGGAGGTGTTGGCCCGCGATCGGGATAAGGAGAGGAGTCTGGTACCGGCAGCACGCGCGCGCCAAGCGCTGACGGCGCGCCAGCTCGTGCGCGCGCGTTGCGTTGAGCGCCCGCTAATACCGGCGGGCCAAAACTATGATGCGTCATGCCGACCGGAGCGAGCCGGCCTTCGGCTCGCGCAGTGGAGGCATCGTGCGCCAGCGCGGGGCGATGGCCTCGCTTTGGGCCAATTCGCGCGCTTGCGCGAGTTGGCCAGAAGGGCCGCACTTGCGGCCCGACGCGATCCCTCCACTTCGCGGCCGCGCAAGTGGCGCGCCCGCTTCGGTCGGAATGACGCGTCAAATAAAGGCGCACCCGCTCACTCCTTCTCCGGATCGCGCGTGGCGCTCCAGGATTTGCTCGTGCCCTGCACCATGTGGCGCACGTTCTCGAGTCCTTCGGGCTCCTCGAAGAACAGCGTGCGCTTGGCGGCCATGTCGGGCATGTCCTGCGTCACGTACATCACCGTGTCCTCGTCGCCGGTGGCCTCGTGCTTGTGATAGGCCCAGGCCGGGCAGACGATCGTATCGCCGCGCTTGTACGAGTACTTCACGCCCTCGACGGTCGTGAACCCCGTGCCCTGGAGATAGTGGTAGATCGCCACCGAATTGTGCCGGTGGTTCGGCACCACCTCGCCGGGATGGATGAGCTGGATGCCGATGAAGATGCCGGGCGAGGCGCCGGCGAGATCGCCGTGATCCTCGTTGACGAGCGAGCAGAAGCGGCGCTCGGCGTGGCGGATCGGGTCCTTGCCGAGCTCGGCCAGCACCTTCTGCCAATCCTCGGCCGGCCACTTGCAGCCGCGCACATAGGTGTGGCGCACGCGCTTGAAATACTCGTCGGCGGTGATCACGCGCGAATTGCCGTAGCCGGGCTCTCGCCCGGCGTCGCCGACTTCGCCGGCCGCCTTGGCTTGCTTGGAATCGTCGGGCATCGCGTTCCTCCTCTCGCATCGGGGTTGCGCCGCCGCGCGCGGCTGTTCAGAATGTATGACGCATCATACTATGCGTAACGCCGGCCGAGGTCAAACCGGCGCGTCGGCGTATCGAATGGCGCTGGGTGCGGAGGAGGATGAGGTGCAGGCCAGGCGGGGACGCAGGGGCGGCCGCGAGCCGCTCGGCATCCAGTCGGTCGAGATCGCGGCGCGCATCCTGCGCGCGCTGGCCGAGGGCGGCGGCGCGCTGCCGTTGCGCGATCTCGCGGCGGCGACCGGCATGCATCGCGGCAAGGTGCACCGCTATCTGATCAGCCTCGCGCGCGCGGGGCTCGTCACGCGCGAGCCGGATTTCGGCCACTACGGCATCGGCCCGCTCGCGATCAGCGCGGGGCTGGCGGGCCTGAACCGCCTCAACCCGGTGCGCCTCGCCTACGAGGCGCTGCCCTCCTTGCGCGACCGCATCGGCGAAACCGTCGTGCTCGCGGTGTGGGGCGAACGCGGCGCCACCGTGATCGCGCTCGAAGACAGCGCGCGGCCGGTGACGCTCAACGTCCGCGTCGGTTCGATCCTGCCGCTCGGCACCAGCGCGATCGGCCGCGTCTTCGCCGCGCACCTGCCCGAAGCCGTATTGCGCCCGGTGCTGGCGGCGGAGGCGAAACGCGCCGCCGCCGCGCCCGCGCTCGCCCGCGCGCTCGCCGCCGTGCGGCGCGACGGCGTCGCGGCGGTCGAGGGCACCTTGATCCCGGGCCTCAACGCGCTTGCCGCGCCGGTCTTCGACCAGCGCGGCGCGCTCGTGCTCGTGCTCGGCGCCGTCGGGCGGCGCGAGACGCTCTCTGCCAATCCGCGCGGGCCCGCCGCCGCCGCGCTGCGCGAAACCGCCGCCGCGCTGTCGCGCGCGCTCGGCCACGCCGGCGCTAGAGCGGCCACACCACGAGCAGCATTGGAATCGAAACCGCGACGATGAGCAATTCGAGCGGCAGGCCCATCCGCCAATAGTCCCAGAAGCGGTAGCCGCCCGGGCCCATCACCAGCGTGTTGTTCTGGTGGCCGATGGGTGTCAGGAACGCGCAGGACGCGCCGATCGCCACGGCCATCAGGAACGCGTCGGGATTGACGCCGAGCCCGCGCGCGAGGCCAGCCGCGAGCGGCGCCATCATCACCGCCGTCGCCGCGTTGTTGATGATGTCCGAGAGCGTCATCGTGATCACCATGATCACGATCAGCAGCACCGCCGGCGCAAGCTCGCGGCCGGTGCGCGCGAGCCAATCCGCCAATAGCGCGGTGGTGCCCGTCGTTTCGAGCGCCTGCCCCACCGGGATCATCGCGCCGAGCAGGATCAGGATCGGCCAGTCGATCGCGTCGTAGGCCTCGCGCAGATTGATCGTGCGCGAGAGCACCATCGCCACGGCGGCCATCGTGAGGGCCACCGCCGCCGGCGCGCCGAACGCGGCGATGGCGGCCAGCGCCGCGCCCATGATCCCGACCGCGACCAGCGGGCGCACGGCGCGCCCGAGATCGATCTGGCGCTCGGCCAGCGGCAGGAGGCCGAGCGTGCGGATCGCGGCGGTTGCGGCCGCGGGCCCTGCAGCAGCAGCACGTCGCCGGCCGCGAAGCGGAACGATTTGAGGCGGCCGCGATGGTGGCTGCCTTCGCGCGCCACGGCGAGCAGGTTGACGAGATAGCGCTCGCCGAGCCGCATCTCCTCGGGCGTGAGCCCGACCATGAGCGCGTAGGGCTGCACCACCACCTCCACGACGCCGACCTCGTCGCCGGCGAGCCGCGGCTTGCGGCGTTTGGGCTTCTCGCCCTCGGCCTTTGCTTCTCCTCCAACTCTTCCGCTTCCTCCTCCGCTTCCTTTTCCATCGGCAGCGCGAGGCCGAGCGGTCCGAGCGCGCCCTGGAGCGCGTCGGGCGCGCCCTCGATCAGCAGCACGTCGTCCGCGCGCACGCGCTCCCATCCCGCCGCCGGCACACGGCGCTCGCCGCGGATCAGCACCAGCGCCTCGCTCGTGCTTGTCGAGCGCGTCTTCGAGTTCGGCCGTGGAGAGGCCGACGAGCGGGCTCTTCTCCTTGAGCATCACCTCGGCGACGTATTCCTCGATGCCCTGGATCTCCTCGACGCCGGCGCGGCTCCGGCGCGGAATGAGCCGCCAGCCGACGAGCACGATGAACGCGAAGCCGGCGGCCGCCACCACGCCGCCGACGGGCAGGTAGTCGAAGAGGCCGAACGGCGTGCCCGTGGACGTGCCGCGATAGGTGGCGACGAGCACGTTGGGCGGCGTGCCGATCAAGGTCGTCATGCCGCCGAGCATCGAGGCGAAGGCGACGGGCATCAGGAGAAGGCCCGGCGCATGGCCCGACTTGGCGGCGGCGGCGAGCGCCACCGGCATGATCAAGGCGAGCGCGCCGACATTGTTCATGAACGCCGACAAGACCGCGACGACGCCGCAGAGCACGGCGAGCTGCACGATCAGCGGGCCTTTCGACGGCAGCAGGCGCTGCGCCACCTGATCGACGACGCCGGCCGCCTCGAGCCCGCGGCTCACGACGAGCACCGCCGCCACCGTCACCACGGCGGGGTGGCCGAAGCCGAGAAACGCGCTCTCCGGGCTCACGATGCCGCCGGCGACGGCCGCGAGCATCACGACCAGGGCGACGATGTCGTAGCGCCAGCGCCCCCAGGCGAACAGCAGCAGCGCCAGGCCGACGAGCGCGGCGGCGATGATCTGCGGCGTGGTCACGCTGTCCTCCCCCGCGCGGCGCGCCTAGGCCGCGCTGCCGGAGCCGCTCCCGGGCGGCTCGCCGCCGGCCGCGGCCGCCGCCGGCTCGGGCGGTTTCTTCGCGGCGCCGATCATCGGGCGCACCTTCAGCGCCGTGATGCGGTTGTTCTTCTTGCGCAGGATCTCGAAGCGGAAGCCGTGGAACGCGAAAGTCTGGCGCACCTCGGGAATGCGCCGCGCCTCGTGCATGACGAGCCCGGCCACGGTGGCGGCGCGGTCGTCGGGCAGGTCCCAGCCGAGCTCGCGGTTCACGTCGCGCACGGTCACCTCGCCGCCGACGATGTAGGCGCCGTCGCCGATCGCGCGGATGCCGGATTGTGCCTGCTCGGGCACGTCGCCGATCTTGCCGACGATCTCCTCGAGGATGTCCTCGAGCGTCACGACGCCCTGGAACGCGCCGTATTCGTCGACGACGAGCGCGAAATGCTCGCGCCGCTTGCGGAACTCGCGCAGCTGGTCGAGCAGCGAGGTCGATTCGGGAATGTACCAGGCCGGCGTCGCCAGCTTGCCGATGTCGAGCTGCGCCGCGGCGCCCTTGCCCCGGCTCATCGTGCGCAGCAGGTCCTTGGCGTGGAGCACGCCGATGATGTTGTCCGGATTGCCGCGATACACCGGCAGGCGCGAATAGGGGCTGGCCAGCACCTGGCGCAGGATGACGGGCGACGATTTCGATGCGTCGATCATCGCGGTGGCACTGCGGTGCGTCATCACCTCGCCGACCCTCACGTCGCCGAGATCGAGGATGCTCGAGAGCATGCGGCGCTCGACTTCGATCTCGGGCCCCGGCCCTTGATGCATCGAGATCACGCCGCGCAGCTCCTCCTCGGTGGTCGCCATCATGCTCTGGTGGGTGCGGATGCCGAACAGCACGAGCACGCGGCGCACGATCCACTCGACCGAGGCGGTGAGCGGCGCCATCACGCGCACGACGGCCGCCACGAGCGGCGCGATCGCGAGCGAGGTGCGGTCGGGCGCGTAGAGCGCGTAGGTCTTGGGCAGCACCTCGCCGAAGACGATGAAGAGCATGCTCAACACGACCGTGGCATAGATCTCGCCGCCGGGGCCGAACCAGGAGAGGAACAGCGAGGTCGTGAGCACCGCGGCGAGCGGTCCCACGATGTTCTGCGCCGTCAGCAGCGAGCCGATCATGCGCTCGCGGTTCGAGCGCAGCGCGTTGACGACGCCGGCGCGCAGATCGCCCTGGCGCTCGAGCTCCAGCATGCGCGGCTGCGAGGCGGCGGTGAGCGCGGTCTCGGCGCCGCCGAAGAACGCGGCGAGGACGAGGAGGACCGCGATCGGAACGAGAGTCACCAGCGATTCCATGATTGCGCTCCAGAGGTTCGGTCTCGAATCGCGGCGCCGCCGGGTTCAGGCGGCGCCGTGCGCGCGCAGCGTGTCGATCACCTTGTCCGCCGGCACGTCGTCGGCGACGAAGGCCCGGCCGATGGCGCGCGCGAGGATGAAGGTGAGCTTGCCGCCGCGCGCCTTCTTGTCGCTCCGCATGTGCCGGACGAGCCGCTCGGCCGGCCAGGGCCGCGCCGCGAGCGCGTCGGCCCTGAGCGAGATGGGCAGGCCCGCCGCGGCGAAATGGCGGCGCACGCGCTCGGCCGCGGCCCGATCGCAGAGACCGATCGCCGCCGACAGGTCGAACGCCATCACCATGCCGAGCGCCACCGCTTCGCCGTGGCGCAGCGTATCGTCGTAGCCGCACTCCGCCTCGAGCGCATGCGCGAAGGTGTGGCCGAAATTGAGAAGCGCGCGTCGGCCGGCCTCGCGCTCGTCGGCGGCCACGATATGGGCCTTTGCCTGGCAGCTATAGTTGATGGCGCCCGTGCGCTCGGGGCCGGCGCGGTCGACGATGCGCCGCCAGGCGCGCTCCAGCCACTCGAAGAAGACGGCGTTGCCGATCAGGCCGTATTTCGCCACCTCGGCGTAGCCGGCGAGCATGTCGCGCCGGGAGAGCGTGTCCAGCAGCGAAGTGTCGGCGAGCACGGCGCGCGGCTGATGGAAGCTGCCGACGAGGTTCTTGCCTTGCGGCGTGTCGATCGCGGTCTTGCCGCCCACGGAGCTGTCGACCTGCGCGAGCAGCGTGGTCGGTACCTGGATGTAGTCGATGCCGCGCAGCAGAATGCTGGCGGCGAAGCCGGCAAGATCGCCGATCACCCCGCCGCCGAACGCAATCAAGACGTCCGCGCGGTCGATGCGCTTGGCCAGCAGCGTCTCGCAGAGCGACTGCAGCGTCGCGAAGCTCTTGGTTTCTTCCCCCGGAGGAAGCACGACCGTCTCGAAAACAAGGCCGATCCCCGCGAGCAGTGCGCGCAGCCTTGCCCCGTGCACCCGCTCGACATTCGCGTCGGTCACGATCACGGCGCGGCGGAGCTCGGGATAGAGCGTCTTCAGCGCCTCGATGCTCTCGAGCGCGCCGGCGCCGACGACGATGTCGTAGCCGCGCGTTCCCAGCTCGACGCGAACGCGCGCGATTCGTTGGGGAGCCGAAAAGTCCGCGGCGGGCGCGTCGTTCATGCGCGCCGCTCCGCCGCGGCGCGCGGGCCGAGCGCGGCCAGCGCCTCGATCACCCGCTCCACGGTGGCGGCGGTGGGCGCATCGCCGGTTTCCACGGTGATGTCGGCCTCGCCGTAGACGGGATTGCGCGTCGCCATGAGCCGCGTGAGGATCTCGCGCGGATCGCCGCCCTTGAGCAGCGGCCGATGGTTGCGCCGCGAGACGCGCTCGACGAGCGTGTCGAGATCGGCCTTGAGCCACACGGTGATCGCGCGGCTGCGGATGCGCGCGCGCGTCTCCGGATCGATGAAGGCGCCCCCGCCCGTCGCCAGCACGCCGACCGGCCCGTCGAGGAGACGCGCAATCACGCGCCGCTCGCCGTCGCGGAACACGGCCTCGCCATGCTTCTCGAAGATTTCCTCGATCGTGCACCCGGCGGCGCGCTCGATCTCCGCATCGGCATCGATGAACGGAAGGCCGAGGCGCTGCGCGAGCCGCCGTCCGATCGCCGATTTGCCGGCGCCCATCATCCCGACCATCACGATCGGGCGATCGAATGCCTTTCCGCTCGCCAAGGGGCGCGGCGCGCTCATGGCGTTTGGCGCCGGCGCGGCGGCGGCCGCACGCCGCATTGTCGCCATACTCCTGGACTTAGCATCGCCCTCATCTGGGGGGCCGGTCTCCGAAGTTCGCTCGTTCGGACTTCGAGCGCCGGCCTTTGCTTGCAAGGATATTGCCTTAGAACATGCGGCTTCCGGCAAAAAATGCAACCGCACCGGTCATGGCGTTCGTCCTCGCCGTGACCGGCGCGTTCGAAGCCGCCGGGCAGGGCATCAAGGAACAGCAGCTGGCGCCGATGCCGGGCAGTTCCCCGCCCGAAAGCGCCACCATGCGGCCGGCTGCCTCGCCCGACGCGGGCTCGGGCGCGGTCAAGGTCGTTCCGTTCGCGCGCGAGGCCGAGCAGCCCGCGCCCGGTCCGAGCCAGCCGTTTCACACCGATGCGGGGCTGCGCGGCGCCTATTGGCGCGGGACGCCGTTCTCGCTGCTCTCCGAGGCGCTGCCGCGCCTTCCGGTCCGCGTGACCTCGCGCACCGCGCGCGCGCTGACGCTCGAAGTCCTCACGGTGCCGGCGCAACCCCTGGGCGGCGCGCGCATGGCGGCGCGCCTCGCCGCGCTCAGGGCGGAGCGGCTTTATGCGATGGGCCAGCTCGAAGCCGCCGATGCCGCATTCCGCGCCGCGGAGCTGACGAAAGGCGATCCCGCGCGCGCGCCGGCCGAGATCGAAACCAAGCTGCTGTTGCAAGGCCCGCGCGCGGCCTGCGCCGTGGTGGCCGAACATCTGGCCGCGCGAGATTCGCCCTATCTCGAGCGCGCCAGCATCGCGTGCCACGCCATCGCCGGCGCGCACGGCCAGGCGGCGCTGGGATTGGGCGCGCTGCGCGAGCGCGGCGTCGCGGTGGGCGAGGTGTTCGGCGGCTTGGTGATGGCGCAGCAGCCGGACTTGGCGCGGCCGTTCGGCGCGTTGGGCGGCGCCGACGCCTGGTCGGTCCGCCTGCTCGCCGAGACCCGGCTTCCCTGGCCGGACGATGCGATGCGGCTCGCCGCCCCGGCGCTGCTGCGCGCGGTGGCGGCCAGCGACAACGGCCCCGCCGTCGTCCGCATCGGCGCGGCCGAGCGCGCCCTCCTGCTCGGGGCGATCGACAGGGCCGATTTGATCGCAGTCTACGGCGCGGTCCGTTTCCGCGAGGACGCGCTGAACAAGGCCGACCGTCCGCCGCACGCGACCTACTCGCCGACGCAGCGCGCGCTCCTCTTCCAGGCCGCGGTGCTCGCGTCCGACCGCGCGGCGCGCCTTGCAATTTTGGCGAATTGGTGGCGCCTGGCGCGGGCCGAGCGCGGAGAGATGTTGGCCGCGCTCGTTACCGCGCCGCTGCTGTCCGATTTGATGCCGGGCGGCGAGTGGCGGGAGAACGCACCCGCCATTTCCCGCGTACTATTCCATGCGGGCGACCTGGAGCGCGCCCTCGATTGGTATGCCTGGCTCCAGGGCGCAACGTTCAAGGATATGGACGCGTACATGCGGCTCGGCGCGATCGCGCAATTGGCGGACACCGGCGGCAAGGCATGGACCGCGACCCACGCCGACGCCTGGCTCGCCTATCAACGCGGACAGGCGTTGGGCGAGCGCCGGATCGCGCTGCTGCACGCGCTCGCCGACGGATTGGGGACGAAGCGCAGGGACAACGTCTCCGGCAAGAAAGCCCGTATCGGGGAAAGCCTCGGCGCGGGCCCGCACGGCGTGGACCGCCGCTTCGCCGATTGGCGAGAAATTCGGGCGGCCGCCGACTCAGGGCGACAGGGGGAGGCAATTCTGCTGATGCTGACGACACTCGGCCACGACGGCGTGGCCCGGGCGGAACCGCATGCGCTCGGCGCGGCGGTTGGCGTCCTGGCGGCGCTCGGTCGCGGCGCCGAGGCACGTCGGCTCGCCGTTGAAGCTGCACTCGCGAACGGATTTTGAGCCCCCCCATGCCACGCCCCGCTTTGGCGATTCGGGTAACCCCCCGCATCGAAGCCTTTCTCGAAATGCTCGTCGCCGAACGCGGCGCCGCGCGCAACACGATCGACTCCTACCGGCGCGATCTCGCCGATGTGGAAAGCTTCCTCGCGCGCCGCGACCGCGGGATCGAGGCCGCATCCGCCGACGATCTGCGCGAATACCTGGCCGCGCTCAACGCCAACGGCGCCACGCCGTCGACGGCGGCGCGCCGGCTCTCGGCGCTGCGCCAGTTCTTCCGCTTCCTCTACGCCGAGAGCGTGCGCGGCGACGATCCGACCGCCACGATCGAATCGCCGCGCCGCGGACGGCCGCTGCCGAAGCTGCTGAGCGAGCAGGAGGTGTCGCAACTGCTCGAGCGCGCGCGCGGCAAGCGCGGGCCCGAGGGCCTGCGCCTCACCGCGCTGCTCGAGACGCTCTACGCCACCGGCATGCGCGTCTCGGAGCTGGTGAGCCTGCCGCTCTCGGCGGTGGCGCGCGACCCGCGCTACATCCTGGTGCGCGGCAAGGGCGGCAAGGAGCGCCTGGTTCCGCTGAGCGAACCGGCGCGCGAGGCATTGAGCGGTTACAAGGGCGTGCGCGGCCAGTTCTGCCGCAACGGTGTCGAGTCGCCGTATCTGTTCCCGTCGCGCGGCGGCAGCGGATACTTGACGCGCCACCGCTTCGCGCAGCTCCTGAAGCAGCTCTCCAGCGAAGCCGGGATCGCGCCCTCCAAGGTTTCGCCGCACGTCTTGCGGCACGCCTTCGCCACGCACCTCTTGAACCGCGGCGCCGATCTCAGGAGCGTCCAGCAGATGCTCGGCCACGCCGACATCGCGACGACGCAGATCTACACGCACGTGCTCGACGAGCGCTTGAAGTCGCTCGTCGAGACGCATCATCCGCTCGCGCGGGCCCGCCGGCGTTAACCATCGCCTACCCGCTGGCCCTTTCGGGAGCACTCGCCTAATCTCCGGCGCTGCGACTGCAGCCCCCTCGAGCGCGCGTTTTCCGACCCGCATGTGCGGCATCGCCGGACTGATCATGAAGAATGGCCGCGCGCCGCCCCTGGCCGCGCTCGAGGCGATGCAGCGCGCGCTCGCCCATCGCGGGCCCGATGGCGTCGGCTCCTACGTCAAGGGCTCGGTGGGCTTCATCCAGCGGCGGCTCGCGATCATCGATCTCGCGAGCGGCGACCATCCGCTCTATGGGCCCGGCGGCAGCGCGCTCGTCGGCAACGGCGAGATCTACAACTACATCGAGCTCCGGCGCGATCAGGCGGGCCGCGTCAACTACCGCACCAATTCCGATTTCGAGCCGACGCTCAGCATGCTGGAGTCCGACGGGCTCGCGGCGCTCGAGAAGCTGCGCGGCATGTACGGTCTGGCGCTGCACCGGCCGTGGAAGGACGACGTGCTCCTGGCGCGCGATCCGTTCGGCATCAAGCCGCTCTACCGGCTCGAGACCGACGCGCTGCTCGCCTTCGCCTCGGAGCCGCGCGCGTTCTTCGCCGCGGGCCTCGTCAAGCCCAGGCTCGATCCGCTGCGGCGCGACGAGTTCTTGGAGCTGCAATACGCGAACACCGCCGATACGGTCTTCGCCGGCATCCGCCGCCTCATGCCCGGCGAAGGCCTGCGCGTCGTGGGCGGCGCGGTGGTGGAGACGCGGCGGGTCGATCCGCTGCCGCCCTTGAACGGCCTCGCGCCGCGCCCGCTCGACGAATCGATCGAGGCGTTCGATCGCGTGTTCGAGAACTCGGTGCTGGTGCACCAGCGCTCCGACGTGCCCTATGGCATGTTCCTCTCGGGCGGGGTCGATTCGGCGGCCGTGCTCGCGATGATGGCGCGGCTCAACGAGCGGCCGGTGCTGGCCTTCACCTGCGGCTTCGCCGGCAGCGCGGCCGCCGACGAGCGCGAGCAGGCCGCCGCCGTCGCCAAGGCTTGCGGCGCCGAGCATGTGCGCATCGAGTTCGGCGCCGAGGATTTCTGGCGCCTGCTGCCCGAAATCGCCGGGGCGTTCGACGACCCGACGGCGGACTACGCCATTCTTCCCACCTATAAGCTCGGCGCGGAAGCGAAGACGCGGGTGAAGGTCGTGCTCTCGGGCGAGGGCGGCGACGAGCTGTTCGCCGGCTACGGCCGCTATCGCTATCTTTTGCGGCCGTGGTGGCGCTTCGGCCGGCCGCCGCGCATCAAGGGCATGTTCGAGCGGCTCGGCATCCTGCGCGACGAGGGGCGCGACTGGGCCGCCGCGGCCGAGGCGATCGCCGCGGCCGAGCGCGGCGACGGCCGCACCAAGCTGCAAGCGGCGCAAGCCGCCGACGTGCGCGGCTGGCTGCCGCACGATCTCTTGCTGAAGCTCGACCGCGCGCTGATGGCGCACGGCATCGAGGGCCGCACGCCGTTCCTCGACCCGGACGTGGCGCGCTTCGCGTTCCCGCTGCCCGACGGCCTCAAGGTCGCCGAGGACCGCGGCAAGTGGATTCTCCGGCAATGGCTCGCCAAGCACTGCCCGGCCGCGGAAGCGATGGGCCGCAAACACGGCTTCACCGTGCCGGTGGGCGAATGGATCGCCGAGCAAGGCGCCCGCATCGGCCCGCTCGTCGCCAAGCAACCCGCGATCCGCCAAGTGGCGCGGCCCGAGGCGGTCGCGCACCTGTTCAAGGACGGCGCCCGAAAGCACCCGCGCGCCGCCTTCACGCTTCTTTTCTACGCACTCTGGCACCGCCGGCACATCGAGGGCGACGCCGGCGCTGGCGGCGCATTCGACGCGCTGGCGGCGTGAGCAACAGTGCGGCTCCATTTCGTTCAACTCAGCCGCGCGCTATCCTTGGCTCAGAATTCAGAATCGGTCCGATGCACGAGTGAACGCCATGCGCTCTGTCGAGGTCAATTCTATGGTTGATATTGCTCGATTGATCGATCCATTCTTGGACGCGGCAAGGCCGATTCCATAACCGCGGAGCCCGGGTGGCCTCCGAAGGATCGCATCGATGAATGCAATTGTGAAGAAGGCCCTTACGAAAATCGAAGAACTGCCCGCGCCAATGCAGCGGTCATTAGCGCGTGGTCTGATGGAGAGAATCGCGAAGTGGCAGGCCCTGCGCCGCGATGTCTTGGAGGGATTCGCAGGCGGCCCATCCGAACCGTGGAACAAGGATGAGATCAAGGCCGAGGGACGCCGTCGCCTGGCGGCGAAAAAGGCCAAGAAGTGATGCCGGCAATCCGGCGCCGGCGACTTGCCCGCGAAGACATACCTGAGATTTGGAGTTTCATCGCGGACGACAATGTTCGAGCAGCGGATGGCGTTGGTGGATCGGCTTGACCGCGCGTTCGCTTTGCTGGCGATGAATCCCAAGAGCGGCCGCGCAAGGGCTGATATCGGCAAAGGCATCCGCAGTTTCGTCGTTGGACAGTACGTCGTTTTCTACCGAGCCGTTCCAGGCGGCATTGATGTCGCGCGGGTCATGCACGGTGCCCGCAATATCGTTCCCGACGACATCTGGCGCAGCCTCGCCATTGACGAGGATTAGCCGGCGATGGCACGTCAGTGGACCGCCGCTTATCCGTCTTTAGCCACTCCCAATTGCGGCGGGATTTGACCCATGAGCTTCAAGACCATCACGCCCGCGCCGGCGCGGCTCAATCGCAGCGAGCTTTCGGTGCCGGGCTCGAGCCCGAAATTCTTCGAGAAGGCCGCCAAGGGCGAGGCCGACGTCGTGTTCCTCGATCTCGAGGACGCGGTGGCGCCGGAGAAGAAGGAGGAGGCGCGCAAGAACGTCATCCAGGCGATCGGCGACGTCGAGTGGGGCGACAAGACGCTCTCGGTGCGCATCAACGGGCTCGACACGCCCTACATGTATCGCGACGTGATCGAGCTGCTCGAGAACTGCTCCGAGCGGCTCGATCTCGTCATGATCCCCAAGGTGGGGACCGCCGCCGACGTCTACGCCGCCGACATGCTGGTCTCGCAGGTCGAGCGCGCGAAGGGGAGGAAGAAGCGCGTCGGCTTCGAGCTCATCATCGAGACGGCGCTCGGCATGCAGAACATCCACGAGATCGCGGCCGCCAGCCCGCGCAACGAGTCGCTGCATTTCGGCGTCGCCGATTTCGCCGCCTCGGCGCAGGCCAAGATCACCTCGATCGGCGGCCCCAATCCCTACTACGGCGTGCTCACCGACCCCGCCGGCCCCGAGAAGAAGCGCGACTTCCACTGGGGCGACATGTGGCACTACACGATCATGCGCATGATCGTCGCCGCGCGCGCGAACGGGCTGCGTCCGATCGACGGCCCGTTCGGCGACTACTCCGATCCCGACGGCTTCCGCGCCCACGCCTGGCGCGCGAGCGTGCTCGGCTGCGAGGGGAAGTGGGCGATCCATCCCTCGCAGATCGCGCTCGCCAACGAGATCAACAATCCGCCGCCGGCCGAAGTGGTCAGGGCGCGGCGCATCATCGAGGCGATGAAGGCGGGCGAGGCGGCCGGGCAGGGTGCCGTGGCGCTCGACGGCAAGCTCATCGACTACGCCTCGATCCGCCAGGCGCAGCACCTGGTGAAGCTCGCCGAGAAGATCGCGGCACGCAAGGGAGCCGTCCCAGCCGGCGCATGATCGAGCTCAAGCCGCTCTTCGACATCGAGGCCGAAGTGGGCGCGCCGCAGTCGCTGGGGCGCTCGCCGATGGGCGAGCGGCGCTGCGTGCCGATTCTGGGCGGGATCGTTCGCGGACGCATCACCGGCCGCATCCTCTCGGGCGGCGCCGATTGGCAGGTGTTGCGCTCCGACGGCTTTACCGACGTCGACGCGCGCTACCAGATCGAAGCCGGCTTGGAGGCGCGCATCGAAGTCTGGAGCCGCGGCCTCCGCCATGCGCCGGCCGGCATCATGGAACGGCTCAACCGCGGCGAGGAGGTCGCGCCGGGCGCCTACTACTTCCGCTCGGCGATGCGCTTCGAGACCGGCGCCGCGGAGTTCGCGTGGCTCACCCGGGTGCTGGCCGTGGCGCGCGGCATCCGCGAGCCCGAGCGGGTGCGGCTCGAGGTGTTCGAAGTCGCCTGAGCGCCGCCGCCGCTGCGGCACTATGCGAATTTTTTACGGTTATCCACTATAGACCGCGGCGCCCCTTCGCTCGACCAGACGGGTGTGTTAGTCTGTGTGGATGCCGACATTCCTCGACTTCGAGAAGCCGATCGCTGAACTCGAAGGCAAAATCGAAGAGCTCCGCCACCTGTCCGACGGCGGCGGGCTCAACATCGCCGAAGAGGTCCTGCGCCTGCAGGACAAGGTCGAGCGCCTGCTCAAGACGACGTACGCGAAGCTGACGCCCTGGCAGAAAGTGCAGGTCGCGCGCCATCCCGAGCGCCCGCACGCGGTCGACTACCTCGAGACCCTCTTCAGCGACTTTCAGCCGCTGGCGGGCGACCGCGCGTTTTCCGAGGACGCCGCGGTGGTGGGCGGCCTCGCTCGCTTCCGCGGCCGCTCGCTCGTCGTGATCGGCACCGAGAAGGGCCGCGACACCGAGAGCCGCTTGAAGCACAATTTCGGCATGGCGCGGCCCGAGGGCTACAGGAAGGCGCAGCGCTTCATGCGCCTGGCCGAGCGCTTCAAGCTGCCGCTGGTCACGCTGGTCGACACTTCCGGGGCGTTTCCCGGCAAGGACGCCGAGGAGCGCGGCCAGGCCGAGGCGATCGCCCGCTCGATCGAGACCTGCCTCGATCTCGAGGCGCCGCTCGTCAGCATCGTGATCGGCGAGGGCGGCTCGGGCGGCGCCATCGCGCTCGCCGCCGCCAATACGATCCTTATGCTCGAGCACGCGATCTATTCGGTGATTTCGCCCGAGGGCTGCGCCTCGATCCTGTGGCGCAGCTCCGAGCAGGCGAAGGAAGCCGCCGAGGCGCTGAAGCTCACCGCGCAGGATCTGCTGGAGCTGGGCGTGATCGACCAGGTCGTGCCCGAGCCGCTCGGCGGCGCGCACCGGAACCGCGAAGCGGTCATGGCCTCGGTCGCCGATTGCCTCGACCGCGCGCTGCGCGATCTGGCGCCGCTCGACGGCCCGACGCTGCGCAGGAAGCGCCGCGAGAAGTTCCTCGACATGGGCAAGGTCGGGCTCGCTTAAGACGCGACCGATGCCGAACGAAGCGCCCGCGGGCCCGCTCTGGGTCTTCGCCTATGGCTCGCTGATGTGGGATCCCGGCTTTGCGTTCGACCATTGCGCGCCGGCGGTCCTGAAGGGCTACCGGCGCGCGTTCTGCGTGCTTTCGAAATCGCATCGGGGCACGCCCGAGCGGCCCGGCCTCGTGCTCGGCCTGGCGCCGGGCGGCACCTGCCGCGGCATGGTCTACCGCGTCGTCCGCGGGCACGAGGCCGAGGTGCAGGCCTATCTCTTCGAGCGCGAGCGGCGGCGCTACGACGTGTATCGCGAGCGCGTGCTGCGCGTGCGGCACAAGAGCGGCGCGGTGCTGGCGCAGACCTACATCGCCGATCCGGCGGCGCCCGATTTCGTGGGCGATCTCGGCGAAGACGAGATCGCCCGCCGCATCCTCGCGGCCGCGGGCGAGCGCGGACCCAATTTCGTCTACCTCGAGCGCACGATCGGCCAATTGCAGGCGCTCGGCATCCGCGAACCCGCGTTGGAGCGCGTCTACGAGCGCGCGCTCGCGCTGCTTTGAGCGCGCCCTGTGATACCGGCGAGTCTATGTCTTGATCGTCATCCCGACCGAAGCGGGCGCGCTCTTGGGCGCGGCCGCGAAGTGGAGGGATCGCATCGCGCTGGCGGACGATACCTCCACTTCGCGAACCGAAGGCGGCTCGCTCCGGTCGGTATGACGAGTCATTATTAAGGCTCGCCGGTATGAAAGCATCGTCATGCTGAGCGGCCCTCTTCGGGTCACGAAGCATCTCCGCCCGGCGAGCCGCGATGTTAACGGCGGCGACGCCCCGGCAGTGCGAACCTCTCGAAAGATGCTTCGCCGCCGCCCCAAGCGGACGGCGCTCAGCATGACGCGCGGGTCGAGGTTTGGCGCCGGCGATGAGGCGCACCGGCGCCGCGCGTCAGCTGCACTTGTTGTAGTCGCAGTTGGTGCAGACGTCGCAGTTTTCCTGGCGGATGAGCGCGCGCTGGCCGCATTTGGGACAGCCGCGCATCATCGCCCGCGCGCCATCGTGCGCGAAATCCGGGGCGCCCTCGCCGGGGCGCAGATCGCTGCCGCCAACCACCTTCAACTCGCGCTGCCCCTCGCGCGCTTCCTTGGGATTGGGGATGAACCCGATGTCGATCATGTGGCGTTCGATCACGTCGCCGATCGCGGCCAGCAGCGAGGGCACGTATTTCCGGTCCATCCACTGGCCTCCGCGCGGATCGAACACGGCTTTGAGCTCTTCGACGACGAACGAGACGTCGCCGCCACGGCGGAACACGGCGCTGATCATCCGAGTTAGACCGACCGTCCAGGCATAATGCTCCATGTTCTTGGAGTTGATGAAGACTTCGAAGGGCCGCCGCCGGCCATCCTGGATGATGTCGTTGAGCGTGATGTAGATGGCGTGGTCGCTTTCGGGCCAGCGGATCTTATAGGTACGGCCAGGCAGTGCCTCCGGCCGGTCGAGTGGACGGGTCATGTAGACCACGCCGCCGGCCTCGAACGCGTCGCGCGGCTTTGCGGATTCGACGCGCGGCAGCGGCAGCTCGGGCTGGTCGCGGGCCTCTTCCTGTTCTTTCCGGATCGAAAGCACGGCCCCCGTCACGGGGTTCGGGCGATAGGTCGTGCAGCCCTTGCAGCCCAGGTCGTAGGCCAAGAGATACACATCCTTGAAGGCCGCGAACGACAAGTCTTCGGGGCAATTGATTGTCTTCGATATCGAGCTGTCCACATACTTCTGCACAGCGGCCTGCATCGCCACGTGATCCTTGGGCGAGAGCTGCTGGGCGTCGACGAAGTAGTCGGGCAGCGGCGCGTCCTCCCCCTTCAAGCGCCGGAACAGCCGGTAGGCGTAGTCCGCGACTTCCTCTTCGCGGCGCGTGCCATCCGGCATCAACACGCTGCGCTGATGCGTAAACGCGAAGACCGGTTCGATGCCCGAAGAGACATTGTCCGCGAAAATTGAAATAGTACCAGTCGGGGCAATTGAGGTCAGAAGCGCATTGCGTATGCCGTTGTGCGTAATCGCCGATTTGACATTTTCGTCTAATTTACGAACGGCTTCGCCCGCCAGGTATTTTTCGCGGTCGAACAGCGGGAACACGCCCTTTTCAGCCGCGAGCTCGGATGACGCGAGGTAGGCCGCGCGCTGGACGGCTTTCATCCACGTCTCCGCCAGGCGAAGGGATTGCGCCGATCCGTAGCGCGCGCGGCACATCATCAGCGCATCGGCAAGGCCTGTTACGCCAAGTCCGATGCGGCGCTTGAGCTGCGCTTCCTCACGCTGGGCCGCAAGAGGAAATTTAGAAAGATCGGTAACATTATCCATCATGCGCACTGCAATGCGCGCGACCAGCTCAAGCTCGTCCAAATCGAGACTGGCCCCCTCCTCAAACGGCTTATTGACGAACTTGGCTAAATTGAGCGAGCCCAGCAAGCACGCGCCATAAGGTGGCAGCGGCTGCTCACCGCATGGGTTAGTCGCCTGAATTTGCTCACAATAATAGAGCGGATTCCGGATGTTGACGCGATCGATGAAGATCACGCCGGGCTCGGCGAAAGTGTAGGTCGCGCGCATGATGCGATCCCACAGCTCGCGCCCCGCAATGGTTTTATATACCGTCCCGTCAAATTTTAGCTGCCAAGGCCGGTCTTCCCTGATCGCCTCCATGAACGCGTCGGTGACCAGGACCGAGAGGTTGAACATGCGCAGGCGGCCCGGCTCGCGCTTGGCCTCGATGAAGGCCTCGATGTCGGGGTGGTCGCAGCGCAGGGTCGCCATCATGGCGCCGCGGCGGAAGCCGGCGCTCATGATCGTGCGGCACATGGCGTCCCAGACATCCATGAACGAGAGCGGCCCTGAGGCGTCGGCGCCGACGCCCCGCACCGGCGCGCCGCGCGGGCGCAGGGTCGAGAAATCGTAGCCGATGCCGCCGCCTTGCTGCATCGTGAGCGCGGCTTCCTTCAAATGCTCGAAAATCCCCGACATATCGTCGGGGATCGCGCCCATGACGAAGCAATTGAACAGCGTCACGTGCCGCTGGGTGCCGGCGCCGGCGACGATGCGGCCGGCGGGCAGGAAGCGAAAATCCGCCATCGCCGCGTAGAACTCGGCTTCCCATTTCGCAGGCTCTTTTTCGACCGCGGCGAGCGCGCGCGCGAGCCGGCGCCAGGTGTCCTCGATCGTCTTGTCGAGCGGCGCTCCGTCCGGCCCCTTGAGCCGGTATTTCATGTCCCAGATCTGCTGGGAAATACCCGCGACCTCGGTCACCGGCCGTCTCCTCGAGAACTGCTTCTTCCGGGAAAGAGCAACCTAGATAGTGTCGGATTACGATTACGGCATCCTGGCCGCGTCGGCTGGCCAAGAGGTTGTAGGCGGTTCAATTTTTGTTCTTTACGCTCGATTGTCAAGGCGGCCGGCGCGGTCCGTTGGCGTCGGCCGCGCGGCCCCGCCCCGCACGGTCTGCGTTGCCGAATTTTGGCGGCCGCGGGAAAGTTCCATTGCAAACGGTGCAATCCCCGAAATTATGCACAGAAATCGGACGCTGCGGCGATCTCAAGATGCGGCATCGAGCGTCGCGAGCCTGAGGCGCTCCGCCGCGGCTTCGATCCGCTCCCGCAGCAACTCCATGAATTTCTCGCGCTCGAGCCCGGGTGCGATGGGCTCCAGGAACTCCATCGTCACGGTGCCGGACCGCAGCAGCAGGCTGCGCCGGCCCCAGAACAGGCCCGAGTTCAGCGCGACCGGAACGACGGTCAGGCCGAGGAATGTGTAGAGCGCGGCCACGCCCGGGTGGTAGCGGCCGGCGCGCCCGGGCGGCAGGCGCGTCCCTTCGGGCATGATCATGATCGAGCGACCGCGCAGCGTTTCGTCCTTGGCCTGGCGCAGCATTTCGCGGATGGCGGCGCCACCGGCGGCGCGGTCGATCGGCACCATGCCGAGCCGCCGCATGTACCAGCCGTAAGCCGGGATCATGAGCAGCTCGCGTTTCAGGATACCCGAGATCGGCGGCGCCAGCGCCGGAAACGCGATCGTTTCCCAGGCGCTCTGGTGCTTCAACGCGAAGACCACCGGTCCGGCGGGCAGCGCCTCGCGCCCGACCACGCGGCAGTCGAGCCCGCACACTGCGCGCATCAGCCACATCAGCGCCCGCGCCCACGCCACGCACCAGCGATAGGTGGCGTCGCGATGAAACGGCAGCGTCGCGATCCCCGCGATCGCGACTGCGAGCGTGACGATGGTGGCGAGAATCCAGAAGGCGATGGAGCGGAGAACGGCCACGCCGCCGGCTCAATTGCGCGAGCCGTCGGCGACGACGTCGCGGCGTGAGATGAACAAGATCGCTGCGCCGTAGGCGGCCAGTTCTTTGGCGACTTGCCAGGTCGTGTCGTACTTGCTCCACCAGTGTTCGCAATTTGACCCGGGATTCGGCCGGCAATTGACCGACAGGCCTTTCGGCACGACCGGGTGGCCGATGATCTGCGCGTCGGGCAGCGCACGGCGGAACCACAGGGCGCTGCGGCGCATGTGGTAGTTGGCCGTCACCAGACGCATCGAGCGCAGGCTGTGACTGTTGAACCAGGCGGCCGTTTCGGCGGCATTGCCGCGCGTGTCGGCCGCGCGGAAGCCGATCTCGATGCGGGCGGCGAGCTCGGCCGGCGGGTCGCCGAGGCGCTTGAGGAGATCGGCTTTGGTCATTCTTCGGCCGGCGCCCGTCACGTACATGCGCCGCGCGAGGCCTTCTTTCAGCAGGCCGTAGGCCGCCTCGAGACGCTCTTCGCCGCCGGTCAAAACCACGATGGCGTCGGTTCTGGCCGCGGCATCGTCGGGTGCGTCGGGCATGGTGAAGCCGAACCAGAGCAGGATCGCGAGGCCGGCGAAGGCGGCGGTGATCGCCGCCGCCACGGCGAAGCGGATCAGGAACCACGCGAACAGCACCAGCTGCATGAACGCGCCAAGACGACGCGGCGGCTCGACGAAGCCGCGCGAGCGGGCGGTGCGGGGGTCGATCCGGGACATGGCGAACAGGGAATGACGTTCACATCATTCTAGCGAGGCCGCGCAGCACCGTATACCGCGCGGCCAGCGCCGCCAGCAGCGCCGCCGCCGGCGGCACCAGCGCGAGGATCGCCCATGCCCAGATCGGCAGCTCGAGATGCATGGCCTGCAGCGTCTCCACCTTGGTCAGCACGCGCTCGAGCCCGATCACGACGAGCCAGGCGAAGCCCGCGCCGATGAGCCCGCCGAGGAAGCCGAGCCGAAACGCGTGGCGCTGGAACTGCTCGGCGATGTACTGGTCGCGCGCGCCGATCAGGTGCAGCACGTCGGCGACGTTGCGGTGGATGCGCAAGCTCGTCCGCATCGCCAGCACGATCGTCATCGCCGCGGCGAAGAAGATGAGCACGACGATGACGAACGCCAGGCGCCAGCCCCAGCGGATGACGCCGATCATCTCGTCGAGCCATTTCTGGTGCTCTTCCACGGTGGCGCCGGGCGCGGCCGCCTCGACGCGCTTGCGGAGGTCGGCGAGATCGATGCGGGCACCCTCGGCGATCCCCACATCGATGAGCCGCGGCAGCGGCAGGCCGATGGCGGCGGCGCCGCGGCCGAGCCAGGGCTCGACCAGGGACGAGGATTCGCCCGCCGAGAGCACACGCACGCGCACGATGCCGCGCGCCTCGCGCAGCAGCGCCACAACGCGCTTGATGCGCACCTCGGTCTCCTCGGCGCCGGCCGCCGCGGGAACCTGGATGGTGAGCGTGCCGGTCAAGCTGTTGCTCCAGCGCACGATGACGCCGTTCAGCAGAATGGCGCCGGCGAGCGCGATGGTGGCGAGGAACGCCATCACCGCGATGATCCAGGGCAGCGTGCGCGCGGCCGGATCGCGGTCGAGCGGGATGTCGGTCGGGCGGCGGAAGAGGGCGAGGCGCATCGGGGGCCGTCAGGGCCCGTCCTGGGCGAGCACGCCATTGGCGAGCAAGAGGCGCGGATAGTCGAATTTGCCCGCCAGATGCTCGCTGTGCGTCGCGATCACCACCGTCGTGCCCATGCGGTTCAATTCCTCGAAGAGATACATGAGCCGCATGGCCATCGCATCGTCGACGTTGCCGGTGGGCTCGTCGGCGAGCAGAAGGCTCGGGCGGTTGATGACCGCGCGGGCGATCGCCACGCGCTGCTGCTCGCCGCCCGAGAGCGTCGCCGGATAGGAATCGATGTGATTGGCGAGGCCGACCCAGCGCAGGAGGTCGGCCACGTGCTTCATCACGTCGTTGCCGCGCGCGCCGGCGACGCGCAGCGGAAGCGCGACGTTCTCGATCGCGGTCAGATGGTCGATGAGCCTGAAATCCTGGAACACGACGCCGATGTTGCGCCGGAGTTCGGGCAGATCGCGCCGCGGCACCGTCACGAGATCGCGGCCGAACAGCGCGGTGACCCCGCGCGAGGGCCGCAACGCCAGGTACATGAGCCTCAGCAGCGACGATTTGCCGGCGCCGCTCTCGCCGGTGAGGAAGCAGAACGCGCCGCGCGCCAGCGTGAAGCTGATGTCGCGCAGGATCTCCGGCCCGCCGCCGTAGCGCATGCCGACATTGTGGAACCGCACCACAGGCGCGTGCGGATCGATGCCCTGCATCGGTATTCGCGCTGTCTCTCCGCTCGGGCGGGGCGCGTTCGGGCGCCCGCCGGGATCCCGCCGCACGATGGCACAGGCCGCGAATCCGGTCCAGCAGCGAGCGCCGAGTTCTCCCCAGCGAGCGGCGCCGCGCGGCCATGACTGAACCGCCGGAAAAGAGCGAGGCGCTTGTGCGCGATTCGAGCGCCCTTTATAACCCGGACGCGGAGATGACTGCGCGTCAATGATCCTCACCTGTCCGAACTGCTCCGTGCGGTTCATGATCGATGGGCACGCGCTCGGGCCCGGCGGGCGCACGGTGCGCTGCGGGGCTTGCGGGCATTCCTGGCTGCAGCCCAAGCCCGCCACGGCCGACCAGGACGCGAGCGCTCCGCCGGCCCCGGCGACGGCGCAGGCGGGTGCCGCCGCGCGCGCCGACGAGGCGGCGCTGCAGGCGCTCGAAGAGGAGAGCGGCGGGCCGCATGCGCAGGCGGCGGCCGAAGCACCGGCGCGCCGGCGCGGCGCCTCGCGCGTCCTCGTCTGGTTCCTCTTCGTCTTCATCGTCGCCGCGATCCTCTTGGGCGGCTACCGCTACCGCCAGGACATCGTCGGGCTCTGGCCGCCGGCGACGCGGCTCTATCAGCTGCTCGGTCTCTCGGTCGATCCGCCGTCGGGCTATTGGCTGCGCGTGCCGCAGGACAGCATCAAGTTCCGGCGCGAATCCGAGGGCGGGATTCCGATCCTCGTCGTCTCGGGCGAGATCCTGAACCAGTCGGACAAGCCGCAGCGCGTGGCGCCGATGCGCATCCTGCTGCTCGACAAGGAGAACCGCGTGCTGCGCACCGAGCGCGTCAAGATCGACGACCGCACGCTCGATCCCGGCAAGCGGCTGCCGTTCCAGACCAGCATTCCCAATTCGCCGCCCGAGGCGGCGGCTGTCAGGATCACCTTCGACGTGACCGGGGGCTGAGCGGGCCATGCGCGAAAGGGGGGGCCGGGCCAAGAACGAGCGGCGGCCGGTCGTCGACATCGGCAGCGTGATTGCGCGCGGGGGCAGCGGCTCGGTCGTCGTGCGCGGGCCCGGAGGCGGCACGATCCGCCGCACCGGCGGCTCGGGCGTGCGCTTCCTCGTCTTCATCGCCGTGCTGTTCGGTCTCTATTGGATCGTCGGCAGCTTCCGCGACGAGATCGTCGAGCGCGTCCCGGCCGCGTACCCGATCCTCAAGGCGGTCGGCTACGAGGTGGACCAGCCGGCGGGCTTCGGCCTGCGCGCCGAGGTGCTGCGCACCGACCGCTACCGCGACGAGCTGCAGGCGGCGCATCTCCTCATCAACGGCGTGATCAGCAACACGCGGAGCGAGCGCGTCAGCATCCCGCGCCTCCGCGTCGTCATCTCGTCGAGCCGGCATCCCGACATGGTCGTCGTCGCCGATCCGCCGCAATCCACGCTCGGCCCCCGCGAGCGCACGCGCTTCGAGGTCCGCCACCGCACCGGCGCGACGCTCTTCGACGTGAAAGTACGCGTGAGCTTCGAGAAGAAGTAGCGGCGCAGAACATGTAGGGGCGCGCTGCGCGCGCCCTCTCCCTTTTTTCGCGCCGATGCCCGGCAGAGGGTGGGGAGGGGTGGCGCGGGTAGACATTGGTAGGCATTGGTAGGCAAAGGCAGACATCCGTCCCTGCCCAGAGCGGCTCCGGCGCGGGCCGGCCCCCCTTGAAACACCTACTTTCACCTACTTTCACCTACTTTCGCCTACATTCACCTACATCGGCACCTGCGTCGGGCGGAAGCGCCGCAGCTGCGGTGCCCGGCTCCGGCGCCGCTCGCGATGGCGACGCTGTAAAATGAGCGTGGCTTTCATTGGCGTTCCTCGGCTTTGGTTGCCTTATTGCGGCGGTCCGACTTGGCTTTTCTTGGCTTTCGACCTTGGCTTTCCTTGGCTTTCGCGTCGGCCCCAGCTTGGCTTTTTCGTGGGCCCGGGCCGCAACAGGCGAGCCGCCGATGCCGATCTCAAATTTTTTCGCCAAACGTCAGCATTTGTAAGCATGGTCTGGCGGCGCTTCGCCAAACGCGCTCCCTCGGCACGCGCCGACGTGCCCGGCCAAGCCGCGGCCAGACGTTCGGCATCATGATCCACGATCTCAAAGAGCCCGCGCGGCCCGAAAAACCGCGGCACCGCCCGTCCGGCCCAATCCGGGCCATGGGCATGCAAATGGAACATCCCAAGAACATTGTCAAGGGGAAAATTTGCCTGCCGAAGAGCAGGTTGAGGCTCTGACCGTTCCACGATAGTGGCGTACGGCAACTGTCACTTTGTGGCTTGCCCACTCCGCTTCGGGGCGTCCGATCCGCTACAGATTCTGGACTGGATTCGGCCCGCATCCGGCGCGACTCTCTGGCTTTCGCACAACGGAGGGTGACCCAGGTGACAGCGAGCGCGTTTCCGAGACTGATGCGAGCGCGCGAGGACGCGATGTCGGCGCGACGCTCTGGCGCCATCAGCGAACTGTGGTCCGTCCTTCCCGACTTGGCGGCCGAGGCGAGAGCGCGGTCTCTAGAGTTCGAGGAAAGCCGCAAACTCGCCCCAGACTTCACGGACAAACTCAAGCGCGCCGGGGCGTTCAAAGTCCTGGTTCCGGCCGATAGCGGCGGAGCCGGCGGCTCGTTGTTGGACTTGCTGGAGATCGCCATGAAGCTCGCGGAGGCCGACGCCTCGACGGGCTGGGTGGCTGCTCATGCGAACGTCTGCGCCGGATTGATCTATGCGTCCGCGGAACCCCGGTTCCGCGACGAATTCTTCTCCGATCCAAGCGCCTTTGCCGCATGGAGCAACCTCCCGCGCGTGCGGCTCGTGGAGCAACCGGATGGAGTCCGGATTACCGGAAGCTGGAGTTTCGAGACCGGCAGCACCGCGGCCACGTTCGTCGGCGGGATGGTGAGCTTGTCCCCGGCCGCGGAGGGTGGTCCGCCTCGATTTGTCGCCGTGCTCGCGCCTGTCGGCGAGGCGGTGATCGAGGAGACCTGGGACCCTGTGGGCCTTGCCGGGACGGGCAGCCACGATGTGCATTTCCGCGATGTCTTCGTACCGTGGCACCGAACGTTCGCCTGGCCTTCGGGCCGTCCCCGGTCCTCGTATCCGGCCGCGATTTTCGTGCCGGGCTCCTGGTTCATCTCTATTTGCGCTGCTGCGACGCACCTTGGCTTGGCACGTCGAGCGCTCGACGAGGCGCGTAACGAGCTGAGCGGCAAGGCCGACCGCTATACGCAGAAACCGCTCCTCGAACACCCCGCCACGCAGCGAAGCTTGGAGGCAGCGGAGGGGCTATGGTTTGCCTGCCGCGCGGGGCTGCGCGAGGCGTTGGGCGCAATGTGGGAAATCGCGCTGCGCGGCGAGCCCGCGACGGCGGATATGCGTATCGCGGCGCGGGTGGCGGCGGTGACGGCGACGCAAAGGGGAGCGGAGATCGTCCGCGCCGCCTACGATGCTTCAGGCGCGAGCGCGGTGCGGCGGACCGGCGTGCTGCAGCGCCTCCTGCGCGAAGCCAGTTGCCTCACGCACCACATTTCGGTGAACCAGACCTCCTACGAGCTTACCGGCCGGGTTCGGTGCGGCATCGACAAGCTGAGCTTTCGCATCTGATGCGCGCTGGCCGCGCAGCTCTGTCGCTGCGCTTTTTGGGGACACCAGCGAGCCTATGTTTTCGGCGTCATCCCGACCGGAGCGGTCGCGCCTTGGCGCGGCCGCGGAGTGGAGGGAATCGCGTCGGGCCGCAAGGCGGCCCTTCCTACTAAATTCGCGCAACTTGCGCGAATTGGCCGTAAGCGAGGCCAAGGGCCTCGCGTCGCGCACGATGCCTCCGCTGCGCGAGCCGCCCTTCGACGACCGACGCATTTGCGTCGGCGCTCAGGGCCGGCTCGCTCCGGTCGGCATGACGGCCTTTATTTTGACGCGCCGGTCGTCCAAGCGAACGCGAGCCGTTCGCTCGGGCAACTCCGGCTCAAGGGGCAGCGGAAGTTCGCACGCCTCGCCTTGCGCGCAGACAAAAGGGGCGGGTTTCGCAACCCGCCCCTGTCTCGTTCGCCGCTGACGCGGCTCAGAACCGCCGCAGCAGCCGGTCGATGTAGTCGAGCTCGAGCGTCGGGCGGCCGGGCTGGGAGGCGCGGCGGCGCAGCTCGTCGAGGATGTCGCGCACGCGCTTGCGCTCGACCTCGGTCGGCACCTTCACGTCCTGCGTGTCGAGCGGGCCGAGGCCGTTGGTCTGGCGGCCGAGCGGGTCGCGGTCCGGCCCCCAGAGGTTCCTCTGGTCGCCCGGCGGGAACTGGCCGGGCTGGCCGGGACCGAACTGCAGGCCGAATTGCTGGCCCAGTTGGCGCATCGCGTCCTGGGCGCCGCGGCGAAGCTCGTCGAGTGCCCTCCCTTGCGGGCCGACCGCGTCGCCGGGCTGGCGGCCGCGCAGCGCGCGTCCGGCGCGGTCCATCTCGCGCTCGGCGTTGCCGAAGTTCTTCGGCAGCTGGCCGTCGCCGCCCAGCATCTCGTCCATCTCCTTCATCAGGTCGTTGAGCCGCTTTTGCAGGTCGCCCTGCTGGCGCTCGAGGTCCTGGTCGCGCTGCTGATCGCCGGGCTTCCCCTCGCGCCGTTCCTGGTGGCGCTTGAACGTCTCGTCCATCAGCTCCTGCTGGCGGCGGATGATGTCGCCGAGCTCGCGCATGTTCTTCATCATCGGATGATTGGGGTCCATGCGCTCGCCCGGGCGCTGGGCGCGCATGCTCTCCATCATCTGGCGCAGCTGCGAGAGCATGCGCTCCAACGCCTGCTTGTCGCCCTGGTTGATGGCGTCGCGCAGGCGGTCGAGCAGGTTCTGCATGTCCTGCGGGTTCATCTGCTGCGGCTGCCGGTTCGCGTACTTCTCGGGATTCTGCTTCATGTCCTTTTCGAGCTCTTTCTGCCAGTCGCGCAGCGCCTGCTGGAACTGGTCGAGGAGCTTCTGGATCTCCTTGTCCGGCACGTCCTTCCGCTGAAGCAGCTCGGAGAGCTGCTTCTGCAAATCGCGCAGCTCGCGCTCGGCGGCGGCGAGGCCGCCCTCTTCGAGGCGCAGCGCCGTGTTCCACATGAGCGGCTGGACCTCGCCGATCGCCTCCTCGGTGTCCTGCTCGATCTGGCCGTCGCTGCGGCCGTCGTGATTGCTGCCGCGGATCAGGCGGCCCATGATCGTGCGGAGCGCGAGGTGCACGATGTGATCGCCGCCGAACGCGTCGGGCTCCTCGGCGAGCGCGTTCATCGCCATGACGGTCTTGTGGACCGTGTCGTAGTCGGGCCCGTTCTCGGTGAGCTCCTTGCGCCACTTGATGAGCTCGCGCGCGACCGGGTGCCGGAACTGGCGCTCGGGCAGGCGGAGCGCGAGCACGTCGCTCTTGCCGCGCTGGCCGGAATCGTCCTCGGCCTCGAGGATGATGGCGACTTCGAGCCCCGCCCAGCGGTGGGCGGTCAGGTCCTGGATCGAGTTGCCCTTGGCCTGCTTGGTGCCGGTGACCGGGAGGCCGATCTCGATGACCTCGTGGTCGGCGCGGCGCGCCATGAACGCGCGGATCTTGTGGATGCGGTAGTCGTCCTTGGCCTCGTACTCGATGCGCGTGCCGGCCGAGGGCGTGGCCGAAGGCGGCTTCTGCCAGGCGATCTCGGGGGTCTTGTCCGGGATGATCTTGATCGCCCAGTCGACGATGTTGCGCCCGCGCAGGCGGACCTTGAGGCGCTCGGGGAACTTCAGCAGCAGCTCGGCCTGATAGGTGCCGCCGTCGAGCGCGGTCATGGCGACGCGCTGCTTGCCTTGCGACACCGAGGGTGAGCCGCGCCCGCCATGCAGCTGGATCATGACGCGGGTGCCGTCGGGCACTTCGAGGGTGCTGCCGGCGTTCTCGGCCGTCACCACGCGCGGCGCCACGCCGGTGTATTCGGGCGGCGTCAGCCACGCTTCGACCGTGACCTTGCCGTCGGCGGTGGGCGCGAACGACGGCATGAACGCGCGCATCAGGCGCGTGTCCTCGTCGCCCCAGGCGACGATGCCGGCGAAAACGAGCAGGACGAGCACGAGGCCGCGCAGCGCCAGCGGGTCGCGCGCCGCCACGCGCGGGCGCGGCGCGCCGACGCGGAGGTCCTTCACCCTGGCGCGGACGCGGTCCCAATGGGCGCGCCAGAGCGCTTCGGCGTAGGGGTCGCCGCCGCCCAGGGCCAGCTTGTCTTCGATCGCGGTCAGCGGGCGGTGCTCGAGACCGCTCGCGCGCTCGAGCCGGCGCTTGGCGTCGGCGCCGGTCGGGCGGCGGAAGCCGTACCAGGCGAGGAAGGCGGATCCGGCCAGCGCGGCGGCAAAACCGGCGAGGACGCCGACATGGATCCAGCCCGAAAGGTCGGGCAGCACGTCGAACAGGGCGACGGCGACGAAGGCGGCGAGGACCGTGACCGGCAGCCACAGCCGCGGCCAGAGCCGCTCCCAGAGCTCGGCCATCCACGCGAGGTGCAGGCGGTGGCCCAAATGCACCGTCGGCAGCTTCGGGAGGCGCGGCGTGCGCCGTGACCCGTCCAGCACCGAGCGGCGGCCCTCGGCGCGCGGGCGCTCAGGGCGTTCCGGGCGCCGGCCTTCCGGCCGCAAGGGGGAATAGGGGTGGTCGCTCATGCGGCACCTCGTTCCAAGCGGACCCGCCCTTCGGGTCCGCCTTTCAGCCAGTCCGGAATGCGGTAGTGCGACAGCATCTCGTCATAGCCCGGGCGGTCGCGGATCACCGCGAACCGTTCTCCATCCACCAGTACCTCGGGCACCAGCGGACGCGAATTGTATTGCGAAGACATTACCGCGCCGTAAGCCCCGGCGCCACCCACGGCCACGTGATCCCCTGCCGCCACCATGGCTAGCGGGCGCTCGGTGGCGAAGGTGTCCCCGGTCTCGCAGATCGGGCCGACGATATCGGCGATCATGATCTCGCGCCCGCGGGGCTCCTTCAGCGGCACGAAGGGATGGTAGGCGCCGTAAAGCGCCGGCCGGATGAGGTCATTCATGGCCGCATCGACTACTACGATGGGGCGGTCGGCGCCGTCCTTCACATAGACGATACTTGCAACGAGTATGCCGGCATTGCCCACCAGGGCCCGGCCGGGCTCGACCACCACCTCGCAGTCCAGCGGGCCGACGACCTCGCCGACCAGCGCCGCGTAGTCCCGGAATGGGATCGGCACCTCGTCGCGGTAGGCGATGCCGATGCCGCCGCCGAGGTCGATGCACTTCACCGCAAGGCCGGCCGCGCGCAGCTCGGCCACGCATCCGGCCACCTTCTTGAACGCGCGCCTATAGGGATCGAGCGAAAGCAGCTGCGAGCCGATGTGAATCGCGATGCCGACCGGCTCGATGCCCGGCAGCTTGGCCGCGGCCCGATACACGGCGAGCGTGCGGTCGATCGGAACCCCGAATTTGTCCTGCCGCCGGCCGGTGGTGATCTTGTGATGGGTGCGGGCGTCGACGTTGGGATTGACGCGGATCGCGACCCTGGCGCGCACGCCCTGTCGGTGCGCCGCCGCGCTCAGGGCCTCGAGCTCGGGCTCGGACTCGACGTTGATCTGGCGGATGCCGGCTTCGAGCGCGAAGGCAAGCTCGCCGCGCGTCTTGCCGACGCCGGAAAAGACGATTCTGCCGGCGGGAACGCCGGCCGCCAGCGCCTTCCTGATCTCGCCTTCCGAAACCACGTCGGCGCCTGCCCCTTCCTGTGCCAACACCGCGATGACGGCAGGGTTCGAGTTCGCCTTCACCCCGTAGCAGATGGTCGCGGGCAAATGTGTCAAAGCATTGGCCAATCCGCGGTAGGCGCGCCGCAAAGCCGCCGCCGAATAACAATAAAACGGCGTGCCTATTTCCGCGGCAATGCGCGCCAGCGGCACGCCTTCGGCCTGCAGCGATCCCTTGACGTAGGCGAAAGCGGGTTCGGCCAGGCGGTCGAGCTTCGGGAGCGCCATCGCGTCAGCGCTCGCGGTAGCGCTCGACAAAGATATTCGGCGGCGGCGCCTCCGGGCGCACCGCGCCCTCGGGATAGACGCGCGGAAACATGTCGTCGCGATCGCCGGCCAGTTCGGGCGAGCCTTTGATGCCGCAGCCGCCCGCCAGCACTGCGGCGGCAAGCGCAAGCACGCGGCCGATGGGCGGGCGTTTCACTGACATTCGTTTTCCTTTCCCCGATGTGAGCGGGCGGGCATGCGCCGCTAGTCTCCCGCCGCCGCGGCGCCCGCGGCCTGCTTCACGGCGCGGCGGGGTCGCGACGACCGGCCGGGCGCTTTCACGAACACCATGACCATGCGGCCGTCCCGGTCGGGCTGGACGCCGTGCTTGATGTCGGCGGGCGCGTAGACGAGGCTGCCCGGTCCCACGCGGACCGGCTCGCCCCCGACCGTGATCGTGCCGCTGCCCTCCAGAATCATGAAGATCTCGTCCTGGCCGACATGGTGGTGCTCGACCGTGGCGGTGCCCGGCGCATAGCAGACCAGCTCCATCTCGATCTTGTCGGTGATGAACACGCGCTTCCTCACCTTGTCGGCGGGCAGGAACTCGATCAGCTCGTTGAGGTTCCGAACGTCCATTTCGCAGGCCTGTTGCTGCCTCAGCCCAGGAAGCGCTCGCGGGCCGCGGCGATCGCACGGCGCACATTCGCCGGCGCCGTGCCGCCATACGATCTACGGCTGGAAACAGAATAGTCCAAGGTGAGGACGCGCGAAACCGCCCGGGTGAGCCGCTTTTCGACGCCCTGCATCTCGGCGAGGCTGAGGCCGGCGAGGTCGCAACCCTTGGCTTCGGCCAGCTTGACCAGCCTTCCGACGGCGTGGTGCGCCTCGCGGAACGGCATGTCGAGGGTCTGCACCAGCCAATCGGCGAGATCGGTGGCGGTGGCGAAGCCGACCTCCGCCGCGGCGCGCATGCGCTTCGCGTCCACCTTCATGTCCTCGACCATGCCGGTCATGGCCGCGATGGCGAGGGCCAGATTGTCGGCGGCGTCGAAGAGGCCCTCCTTGTCCTCCTGCATGTCTTTGGAATAGGCGAGCGGCAGGCCCTTCATCACCACGGCGAGGCCGGCGAAGGCGCCGAGGATGCGGCCGAGCTTGGCGCGCACCAGCTCCGCGGCGTCCGGGTTGCGCTTCTGCGGCATGATCGAGCTGCCGGTCGAGAACGCGTCCGAAAGGCGCACGAAGCCGAACTGCGGCGTCGACCACAGCACCAGCTCCTCGGCGAGGCGCGAGAGGTGCGTGGCCGCGATCGCGGCCGCGGCGAGGAACTCGAGCGCGAAATCGCGCGCGGAGACGGCGTCGAGCGAATTGGCCATCGGCCGGTCGAAGCCAAGCGCCTTGGCGGTGGCATGGCGGTCGATCTTGAACGAAGTGCCGGCCAGCGCGGCAGCACCCAGCGGCGATTCGTTGACGCGCTTGCGCGCATCGGCGAGCCGGCCGCGGTCGCGGCCGAACATCTCGACATAGGCGAGGAGATGGTGACCGAAGGTGACGGGCTGCGCCGGCTGGAGATGCGTGAAGCCCGGCATGACCGCGCCGGCATGGCGCTCGGCCTGCGCGAGCAGCGCGCCTTGGAGGCCGCGCAGCGCGGCGTCGGCGGCATCGACGGTGTCGCGCACCCAGAGCCGCAAGTCGGTCGCGACCTGGTCGTTGCGCGAGCGCGCGGTGTGGAGGCGCCCGGCCGGCTTGCCGACGAGCTCGGCGAGGCGCGCCTCCACGTTCATGTGGATGTCCTCGAGCGCGGTCTTGAAGCGGAATTTCCCGCTCTCGATTTCGTGCAAAATCGTGTCGAGTCCCCGCTGGATCGCGGCATTATCCTGCTTGCCGATGATGCCGCGCTTGGCCAGCATCGCGGCATGGGCCTTCGAGCCGGCGATGTCCTGGGCATACAAGCGGCGGTCGAAACGGATGGAGGCGTTGATCGCTTCCATCAGCGCATCGGGCCCGGCGGCGAAGCGGCCGCCCCACATGAGATTGGCGGAGCGGGGATTGATCTTCTTGCGTTTCATTCGGCTCTCGGCGGCAATGATGCGTCGCGTGGCGGCGGCGGGGCTGGCGTGCGCGCTGGCGGCGAGCTTCGGGGCCGAAACCGTGCCGGCGGCGCATGCCGAGGATCCGCCGGCGTTTCACGGCGCTGCCGGGCAATTTATGCTGATCCGGCCCGTGAAAAAAGCGCCCTTCGCCGCCGTCGACGACGAGCAGGGCAAGCCCCTCGATCTCGCCGAGCGGCTCAAGGGCAAGGTGGTGCTGCTGAACTTCTGGGCCACCTGGTGCGCGCCCTGCGTCGTCGAGCTGCCGACGCTCGACCGGCTCCAGGGCGAGCTGGGCGGCGCCAAGTTCGAAGTCGTCGCCGTTTCGGTCGATCTGCGCGGCATGGAAAAGGTGGGGCCGTTCTGGAAGGAGAAGGGCTACAAGCACCTCGCGATCCGCCTCGACCAGCGCGGCACCATGATGCGGGCGTTCGGCACGCGCGGCTTGCCCACGACCTTCCTCGTCGACCACGACGGCAACGTCGTCGGCTATCTCGAAGGCCACGCCGACTGGGCCTCGGACGAAGCCAAGGCGCTCATCCGCCACTACATCGAGCGGGCCGGGCGCTGACCGTCGGCGGCGGCGGGTTTAGGCGGGATTGTGGATTGCGGTGAAGCGGCGGCGTTGAACCCTTGCCGGCCGACGCCAATCCCGCTTTGCTCGGTTGGATCGCTCCCCTGCCCATCGCCCAAGCCCAATGACCATCGATATCGACAAACTCACCGAGGCCGAACTGATCGACCTCAATCATCGGATCGTCGAGCGACTGCGCTTCATGCAACATGCGCGCGCTCACGCCAGCATGCTCAAGCTCCGCATCGGCCAACGCGTGAGGTTCAAGCCTGAAGGCCGCGGGCGGATCACTGGAATGGTCACCCGGTACAACAAGAAATCCGTGACTGTCGTCACCGCGGACGGCCAGCGCTGGAACGTATCGCCCGGGCTGCTCAAGGCGGAGCCGGAGGAGGCGTCGCAGCACCCGTCCAAGAACATCGTCCAACTGCCTCGCAAGGAGTAGTCGGCGGGAACCGCGCGGCTCCAGCCGCGCTCTTACACGCGCTCGATCGCGGTCAGCCAATCGACGACCGCGCGGTTGTAGTCGTCCGGCACGGTCACCATGCACATGTGGCCGCCGGTCTTGAGCGTCTTCAAGGTTGCGTTCGGTATCTTGGCGGCGAGCTCTTTCGAGAAGTAGAGCGGCGTCACCATGTCGTCCTCGGCGCAGAGCACCAGCGTGCGGTGGCGGATCTCGTCGAGGCGCGCGACGCGGTCGTGCGCGCAAATCGCGTCGATGCGGCCCATCCAGATTTCCGGCACGCCGAAGTTCCTCAGCGCCAGCGTCTCCATCGCCTCGACCTCGGCGCCGCGCTCGGCGATGAACCACGGCGGCAGCAGCGCAAGGCTGCTGGCTTTTAGATACGCCTCGGGGCCGCCGCTCGCGAGCGCGTGCTTCCGCGCCGCGAACAGCCGCTTGAAATAGACATCGGACTTCGCCCAGGTGGCGCTGAGCACGAGCCCGTCGATGCGCTCGGGGTGATCGATCGCGAGCACCTGACCCATCGCTCCGCCGGTCGAGTGGCCGAGATAGTGCGCCCTCTCGATGGCGAGCGCGTCCATGAGTTTCAAGGCGTCGGACGCCATCTGGCCGACGCTGTATGTGATCCGCGAGGGCGAACTCTGCCCGCAGCCGCGGTGATCGTGGATGACCACTTCGAAGTGCTTGGCGAGCGCCGGCAGCTGATTCCGCCAGACCGCGCCCGTTCCACCGAGGCCCGGCACGAGCATCAGCGGGGGACCCTGGCCGTGGCGCTCGTAGTAGATGTCGGCATCGCCGATCGAGACTTTGGGCATTTCCCCCTCGCTGCGGCGGGCGCGGCGCGTTCTGGACGGGTGCCCGGCGGCGGGCTTAACCTGTGCCGCGGAACGTTAGCAATCTCGCGCAAAACGCGCGAGCGGCTTCGATGGGAGGACGATCATGAAATTTCGCATCGCGCTTCTCGGCGCGCTGGCGGCGCTTGCGGCGTCCGGCGCATCGGCGCAGCAGGAGCTGCGCATCGGCTACCTCGTGACGATGTCCGGGCCGACCGCGGCCATCGGGCACGACGCGATCAAGGGCTGGAAGCTCGGCCTCGAGCACGAGGGCTGGACGAAGGACGGCGACAAGCTCGCCGGCGTGCCGCTGCGCATGTTCTACGGCGACGATCAGCTGAAGCCCGACGTCGGCTTGAAGGAAATCGACAAGTTCATCAAGCAGGACAAGGTGCACATGGTGGCGGGCTTCCAGTGGTCGCACGTGATGGCACCCTCGAAGCCGCTGCTCGTCGACGCCAAGGTCCTGATGATGAGCAACATCGCGGGCACGTCGCTGCTCGCCGGCAAGGACTGCACGCCGTACTTCATCTCCACCTCGTGGCAGAACGAGCAGACCGCGCTGGTCTCGGGCACGCTGCTCAACGAGGACAAGATCCAGACCGTCTACACGGCGGCGCCCAACATCCAGGCCGGCAAGGACGTGATCAGCGGCTTCCGCCAGATCTACAGGGGCAAGGAGGTCGGCCAGACGCTGTTCAAGTCCGGCGAGAGCGACTTCCAGGCCGACATCTCGAAGATCCGCGCCGCCAAGCCCGAGGCCGTGTTCCTGTTCGCGCCCGGCTCGATGGGCATCGCGTTCCTGCGCCAGTGGGCGGCGTCGGGCGCCGGCACGGAGATCAAGCTCTACACGCTGTTCGTCGTCGATTCGCTGTCGCTGCCGGCGGTCGGCGAGGCGGCGATCGGAACGTTCCACACGAACTACTGGGACATCTCCAACACAGGCCCGGCGAACCAGCGCTTCATCAAGGAGTTCGTCGCCAAGAACGGCAGCATGCCGTCGCATTTCGCGGCACAGGCCTATGACGGGCCGCGCCTCATCGCGGCGGCGCTGCGCAAGAGCGGCGGCAAGTTCGAGGACCCGCTCGCGTTCATGAAGGTGCTGCGGACGACGCCCTACGATTCGATCCGCGGGCCCTACAGCTACAACGTCAACGGCTTCCCGATCGAAAACTTCTACAAGCGCGAAGTGGTGAAGGGCGCCGACGGCAAGCCGCAGATCGTGACGCGCGGGGTCGTGTTCAAGGACAACAAGGACCCCTATTGGCAGGAGTGCCCGGAAGCGAACCGGCTCTAGCCACGCGGAGGTCTTGTTCCCCTTCCCCCTTGAGGGGAAGGTGTCCGTCACGGCTCACATGAGCCGTGACGGACGGAAGGGGTTCGGCGCGCGTTCAAACGAGGTGCGCGCCAGAATCCCGGGAGCAATCGGCTCGCGTGAGCGCGGCGCCCTGCCCCCTCCGTCCGAGGGGCCGCTAAGGCGGCCCCTCGGACACCTCCCCCTCAAGTGGGGAGGGGAAGTCCCGCGGCGCCTCCGCATAAGGGGGCTTCCTCTGTGGAGGCACGTCGCGGGCTCTTGCGTCCTGTAGAAAATTAGCTAAGCTACTTCGCAATTGATCGGGAGGCGGCGCGATGCCCGACACCGTTCCGGCGCGCAAGAACCAGCTCGACAAGGATCTGCGCGGCTGGCTCGCGACCAACCGCGATATCGTGACGGTGATCCGGAAGCCGGTCGGCATCGGCGAGGTTCCGGCGCTGATCGCGCAGAGCCATCGCCCGATTCTGTTCGAGAACATCAAGGAATATCCCGGCTTCCGCCTCTGCGACATGCTGGTCCGGCATCGCTGGTCGCAGTGCCGCGCGCTCGGCGTTCCGGAAAAGGAGTATCTGCCGACCCTGGCGCAACGCTTGCGCAAGGCGCCGCGCGGGCTCGTCGACGTGAAGACCGGGCCGGTGAAGGAGGTGGTCAGGAAGGGGAGGGAGGTCGATTGGACGAAGCTCCCGATCCCGATCCACACCGAGCGCGAGACGGATCGCTACATCACGGCGATGAACATCATCCGCGATCCCGAGACCGGCTACTACAATTCGTGCCACGCGGGCACCACGCCGACGGGCCCCGACCGCGGGCTCGTGAGCTTCGTCACCTCGCACTCGCACCAGATCATGCGGAAGTACGCGGCGATGGGGAAAAGGGAGATGCCGATCGCGTTCGTGTTCGGCATCCCGCCCGCCTACGAGATCATGGCGAATTTCTCCGGCCTCCATCTCGACCTCTGGGGCGAGATGGACATGGTCGGCACGATCATGGACATGGATATCGAGATGGTGCCGTGCGAGACGATCGACTTGACGGTGCCTGCGCATGCCGAGATCGTCGTCGAGGGCCTGCTCGACCTCTCGGCGCTGCACGACTTCTCGTTCTCGGTCGCGCCGTCGATGTACTACATGCCCGAGCGGCAGAAGCTGCCCGAGGTGCGCGTCACCGCGATCACCATGCGCGCCGACCGCCCCATCTACCGCAATCACCAGATGGTGCCCGACACCGATCACCAGGTGCTGCCGCGCCTCTGCCACGAGGCGGTGCTTTACAACCGAGTCAGCGAGATCGGCCTCAAGGTCCACGACGTCCGCTTTCCCACCTGGGGTGCGGCGCTCTCGGTCATCATCCAGGTCGAATATTCGCGCCCCGGCATGGTCAACGACGCGCTGATGACGTGCATGGGGGCGCCCTGGCTCAACACCAAGATGTGCGTGGCGGTGAGCCCGGACACGAATCTCGACGACCCCGGCGAGGTCTACCACGCGATGGCGACGCGCGCGGATCCGGCGCGCGACATCATCATCGTGCCGGCAACGCGCGGCTCGATCTTCGATCCCGCCGCCGAGCCGCTCGAGGGGCACTATCCGCACCGCCTCGTCGGCAAGATCGGCATCGACGCGACGGCCAAGGCCCATCGCGGCGGCGCCGTCTTCGACCGCGCCTGGCCCAAGGGCTGGGGGAAGGTGAAGCTCGACGATTTTCTCGACACGTAGGGGCGCGCAGCGCGCGCCCTGTGCGAGCCTGGAAAGCGCTTTGCTGTGGAGACGAGGGCGCGCGCAGCGCGCCCCTACGCGATTAGAGCAGGAGGAGAACCATGAACGCCGTGCCGCCGAAACCCAAAGTCACCGTCGAGGCCGAGCCCTTCATCCCCTACAAGAAGGAAGCGGAGTTCGATCCGCGCCTGAAGCCGATCCTCGATCCCTACAAGAAGCGCATGGGCTTCCTGCCCAACGCCTTGAAGCTCTACGCCTACCGTCCCGAGATCGCGGAGACCCTCTTCACGCTCAACAGCCGCGTGATGCGCGACCCGTCCTCGGCGCTGCCGCAGTTCCTGAAGCGGAAGCTCGCGGTGCTCTGCTGCGCCGTGAACGGCTGCGCCTACTGCACCGCGCACAGCTGCAGCATGCTGAAGCGGCCCAACACCGGGGATCCCATGACCAGCGAGGGCTGGGGCCTTTCGGAGGAGGAGCTGCAGGGCATCATCACCGGCGAGCACGAGCCCGCGTCGGAGATGGAACGCGCGTGCTTCGACTATGCGCGCGCCGCGTCGGAGGATGCGCCCAACGTGCCGCGCGAGATCCTCGAGCGCTTGAAGGAGCACCTGACGCCGCCGCAGATCGTCGAGCTCGCCTGCGTCGTGGGCTTTTGGAAGCTCTACAACACGGTGCACGACAGCCTGCACATCCCGATCGAGCAGCACCTGCTGCCCGACACCGGCTATGTGAACCTCGCTTGAGGCGCAGCGCGCCGGCGATGGCCGTCTTCGCGAAGCGATCGCGGCGGCCAGACCAGCGGATGTCGGATCCCGCCTCGATTCGACACCGGTCGGCCCGGCCGCCGGTTACCACCGCGCGCCCGGAGTTGATGGGCGACGGAACCGGCGAGCGGTTCCGCCAGCTCGTCAACGACCTGATCACGATTTCGGCGCGCATGGACGCGGTGCGCGGACGCTTCTCGCAGCTCGTCGGCGTGACGCCGCCGCAATACACGATCCTCGTGACCGTGGCGCAGCTCGAGAGCACGGCCGACGCGGCGCCGGTGCGCGCGGTCGCCGAGCGCATGCATGTCAGCGGCGCGTTCGTGACCGCCGAGACCGGCAAGCTCGCCAAGAAGGGTCTTCTCGCCAAGCGGCCGAACCCCTCCGACGGCCGCAGCGTCCTCGTCTCGCTCACGGCCAAGGGCCGCAAGGCGCTCGAGGGCGCGCTGCCCCACATCCGCGCGGTCAACGACGTGTTCTTCGGCAAGCTCGGCGCCGAGGAATTCGAGCGCTTGGCCGCGGCCGCCGCGCGCCTCGTCGAGGCGTCGCCGGCCGCCGTGCTGCTCGCGCATGCCCTCTCTGCGAGCGCGCGCAAGGCCTGATGCCGGCCGCCAACATCGTATAAGATATAAGATATTTCACGAGGCGACGGGTTATGGCCGTGGAAGAAGCAGTCACATATTTCGTCCGCTACAAGGGGCTGCCGCAGCCGCAGGACGATTTCGTCGCCTATTATCGTACGCGCCACGCGGAGATCCTCGCCCAAATGCCTGGCCTCCAGAGGCTCGTGCTGCACGTGCCGACGGCGTGGCAGGATCCGTTTCCGGTCATTTCCGACCAGACCGATTTCCTGGCAGAGATGACCTTCGCCAACGAAGCGGCGTTCAAGGCGGCGGTCGCATCGCGGGCGCGCGCGCTGGCGCGCGCCGATCTCGAGAACCTCCCCGGCGGCGCCGCGGTCACCCATCAGGCGATGCGGTCGCTGCGGGTGCTATGAACCGGGACGCGCCCAAGGCCGGCGAGGACGAGCGGCGCATCCTGAAGCGCGATCCGGATCCGCATCTCTTCCGGCCGCTCGCGCTGCGCTCGGTCACCGCGCGCAACCGCATCATGCTCTCGCCGATGTGCCAATACTCGGCCACCGACGGGGCGCCGAACTTCTGGCACATGCAGCATCTCGGCGCGCGCGCCGCGGGCGGGGCGGGCATCGTCTGCACCGAGGCCACGCATGTCGAGCCGCGCGGCCGCATCACGCCGCATTGCCTCGGCCTCTGGAACGACGCGCAGCGCGACGCGCTGGCACCCATCGCAGCGTTCATCGCGTCGCAGGGCGCCGTGCCCGCGATCCAGCTCGGCCACGCCGGCCGCAAGGCCTCGGTCACGCGGCCCTGGGAGGGCACGAAATCGCTCGCGCCCGAATCCGGCGGCTGGTCCGTCATCGGCGCGTCGGCGCTGCGCTTCAGCGAGATCTTCCCGGTGCCGAAGGCGATGGACGCCGAGGACATCGCCGCCGTCATCGCCGCCTTCCGCGGCGCGGCGCGGCGCGCGCGCGAGGCGGGATTCAAGCTTCTCGAGATGCACGGCGCGCACGGCTACCTCTTCCATCAATTCCTCTCGCCGCTCAGCAACCGGCGCAGCGACCGCTATGGCGGCGTGCTCGAGAATCGTGCGCGTCTTCTCATGGAGACGCTCGACGCGGTTCGCGCCGAGTGGCCGATGGAGCTGCCGCTCGCGGTCCGGCTTTCCTGCACCGATTGGGTGCCGGGCGGGTGGGACGTGGCGGAAGCGGTCGAGCTGGTTCGCCAGCTGAAAGCGCGCGGCGACGTCGATTTCGTCGATTGCTCCTCGGGCGGCAACGATCCGCGCCAGCAGATCCCGATCTACCCGGGCTATCAGGTCGGCATTTCCGAGCGCGTGCGGCGCGAGACCGGCATGGCGACGGGCGCCGTCGGCCTCATCCACAGCCCCGACATGGCCGAGGAGATTCTCGCGAGCGGCCGCGCCGACCTCGTCGTGCTCGGGCGCACGCTGCTCGCCGATCCGGTCTGGCCGCTGCGCGCCGCCAAGGCGCTCAAGGCCGCAAACGTGAAATGGCCGGTGCAATACGAGCGCGCGGATATATTCTGATGCCTGCCGTCATCCCGACCGGAGCGAGCCGCCCTTCGACAAGCTCAGGGCCGGCTCGCTCAGGTCGGCATGATGATTCGAAAGAAGGCGCGCCGCGGTCAGACGCCCTTCAACAACGGAGAGAGACGGTGGGCAGCCAGGCGCAGCTGACGCTCAAGAAAATCGGAACGGACGGATTCCGCTACGAGGGTGTCGCGGTCGACACGCTCGTGATTGCGGGCTGGACCGGGCGCAACCGCGAGGCGCTCGAGAAGCACATCCGCGAGCTCGAAGAGCTGGGCGTCGCGCGGCCCAAAACCACGCCGATCTTCTATCGCGTGGCCGCGTCGCTGCTGACCAGCGCCGACGAGATTCAGGTCTCGGGCGAAAACACGAGCGGCGAAGTCGAGTTCGTCGTGTTCCAGCTCGCCGACGGCCCCTGGGTCGGCCTCGGCTCCGATCACACCGACCGCAAGGCGGAGGCGCAGGGCGTCTCGCTCTCGAAGCAGCTTTGCGCCAAGGCGGTTTCGCGCGAGGTCTGGCGCTTCGCCGACGTGCGGCCGCATTGGGAAGAGCTCGTGCTCCGCTCCTGGGCCTGGATCGGCGGAGAGCGCCATCCCTATCAGGAGGGCCCGGTCACGACGATGCGCGAACCCGAGGACCTCATCGCGCGATTCGGCGGATTGCAGCCGGGCGCCGCGATGTATTGCGGCACGCTCGCCGTAACGGGCGGAATTCGCCCGGCGGACGCGTTCGAGATGGAGTTGGAAGATCCGGTGCTTCGGCGTAGCATCCGCCACCGATACCGCATTGCGGTTCTTCCGGTCGAAGGCTGACCGATCGCGAATCGAATCGAGGTTAGAAGCAATGCCGTTCAACAAGCCGCACATGGAGTTCGTCGAGCTCGACATGGGCGAGGGCTGGGAGACGCCGCCGGGCTATCCCTCGGGCATCAAGCAGAAGATCCTCGCCAGCGACATCGACGAGACGAAGAAGACGGGGAGCCGCACGCGGCTCTTGAAGTTCGACGCCGGAACCTACACGACGGCGCCGTTCGTCCACGACCATTGGGAGGAGGTCTATCTCGTCTCGGGCGACCTGATCGTCGGCAACGACGCCGACGGCCGGGGCGGCGACCCGTTCCGGGCGCCCACCTACGCCTGCCGTCCGCCCGGCGTGTATCACGGACCCTTCAAGTCGGAGCGCGGGTGCCTGCTCTACGAGATTCATTATTACGACGAGGCGAGACCCTACACCGGTCCGACGCAATAGTCGGCACGAGCGGATTGCAAGCGCGCTCCCCGGAGGAGCTTGGTCATGGAACAGTTGAAGCCGCAGTTGCTGCAGCAAAGCGCGTACCGCGAAATCAAGCGCCGGATCGTCACCGCGGTCTACCGGCCGGGCGAGCAGGTCACCACGGCGCAGATGGGCGCGCAGCTCGGCATCGGGCGCACGCCCGTGCATCTCGCCGTCCACCGCCTCGAGGCGGAGGGCCTCATCGAGATCCTTCCGCGCCGCGGCATGGTGGTGAAGCCGCTCGACCGCGCCCAGATGATGGAGCTGATCGAGGCGCGCCACATGATCGAGCCCGAAGTGGCCGCGCTCGCCGCCGCGCGCGCCAGCGACCGCGAGTTCGCCGCCATGCGCGCGGTGCTCGACCGCATCCCGGCGCTCGCGGAGGCGGGCGACCCCGAGCAGTTCATGGAGACCGACCTCGAATTCCACCGCGCGATGGCGGCGGCCGCGCGCAACCAGCCGCTCATGGACTTCCTCGCCGGCATGCACGAGCACTGCATGCGCCTCTACTTCATCTCGGTGAGCAACAAGGAGCACGACCGGCGCATCATCAACGAGCACGAGGAGATTTTCGCGGCCCTCGTGCGCCGCGATTCCGAGGGCGCCCGCGCCGCGCTCCGCAAGCACATCGAGAGCCTGCGCAACAACGTGCGCAACCTGCTCTAGCCGTTTCGGGAGCGGGCGATGCAAACGATCGGCGCGGCGCGGCGCGCGCTCGCGGACGGAAAGATTTCGTCCCGCGCGCTGGTCGAGGCGGCGCTCTCGCGCGCAGCAGACAAGGCCGGCGAGGGCGCGCGCGCGTTTACGCGGCTCTACGCCCGGGCGGCGGGCGCGGCGGCCGAGGCGGCCGACCGCCTCGCCACGGCCGGCGGAACGCCGGCGCCGCTCGCCGGCATTCCGATCTCGATCAAGGACCTGTTCGACGTCGCCGGCGAGACCACGCTGGCCGGCTCGGTGGCGCTGAAATCTTCGCCGCCGGCCGCCGCCGATGCCGCGGTCGTCCGCCGCCTGCGCGCGGCCGGCGCCGTCATCGTCGGCAGGACCAACATGACCGAGTTCGCGTTCTCGGGGCTCGGCCTCAATCCGCACTACGGCACGCCCGCCTCGCCCTGGGACCGCAAGACGCGGCGGATCCCGGGCGGCTCGTCCTCGGGCGCGGGTGTCTCGGTCGCGGACGGCATGGCGCTCGCCGCGATCGGCACCGACACCGGCGGATCGGTGCGTATCCCGGCGGCGTTCAACGGCGTCGTCGGCTTCAAGCCCACCGCGCGGCGCGTTCCCATCGCCGGCTCCTTCCCGCTCGCGAGCACGCTCGATTCGATCGGCCCGCTGGCGCCCTCGGTCGCGTGCTGCGCGGTCATCGATGCGGTGATGGCCGGCGAGGAGCCGGTCGCACTGCCCGAGCGGTCCGTGGCCGGCCTGCGTTTCGCGGTCCCGCAGCGTTATGTGGTCGACGGCCTGGACGACGGGGTAGCCGCCGCTTACGCGCGTGCGCTGTCGCGCCTTGCTAGCGCCGGCGCGCGCTTGGTCGAGATTCAGCTCGCCGAGCTCGAAGACATCCCGCGCATCATGCACAAAGGCGCGCTGGTCACGGTCGAGGCGTTCGCCGTGCACCGCGATCTGCTGGCCGCGCACGGCGGCGAATACGATCCGCGCGTCGCCAGCCGCATCCGCCTCGGCGCCAACGCCGCCGCCGCCGACTACTACGACATGCTGCGACAGCGCGCGGAGATCATCGCGCGCGTCGCGCGCATCACGTCGGACTACGACGCCGTGCTCTGCCCGACCGTGGCGATCACGGCGCCCGCGATCGCGCCGCTCGAGCGCGACGACGATCTCTACATCAAGACCAATCTGGCGGTGCTGCGCAACACCACCGCCTTCAATTTCCTCGATCGCTGCGCGATCTCGCTTCCGATTCACGAGCCGGGGAGCGCGGCCGTGGGTCTGATGGTCGTGGGCGAGGCGATGGCGGACCGCGCGCTGCTCGGCATCGCGGCGGCGCTCGAGCGGGCGCTCGAGCGCTGAATCTCGGGAACGCCGGGCGACTAAGGGCGTTTTTATCGCCGTGGGGGCGTTGGGGGGCTGCGTGGAGGCCCGCCGTGTGCGAACCAAAATCCTCCGGACGAGCCATGAAACTATTAATGGTTGCGGCGGCCGCCGCGGTCGTGGCGCACGGCGCGCCGGCGCCGGCCGCAGATCCCATCGCCGATCCGATGCGTCCGCCCGAGGGGCCGACCGCGACCGCGCCGCGCCCGGCCGAGCGCGAGGCCAAGCGCGATCTCGAGCGCGCGCCCGCGCTGACCGAGCGCTTCGGGCTGCCGCGCGTGAGCGGCCCGCTGCCGCCGCTGCGCCAGGAGCCGGTGCTCCAAGATCCCGGCCCCGGCGCGCTGCCGCCGCCCCAGCCGCGTCCGCTCCGCGCCCGCCAGCCGCGCGACCGCGACGGATAAGGCCCGAGCCGTTCCTCCGAACACGGACTTTCACGGACGGCAACAGTGCAAAGTCCGTGTTCGTCCGTGAAGGTCCAAGCTGCGCCCTCTTGCCAAGCGCGATTTAATCTGATACTTATTTAAGTAACAGAATTATTTTGCGAGCGGCGGCCATGCCTGGCGGGGCGACGCGCGACGACCGAAGCGAGCGGCACCGCTACACGGCGCCGATCAGCGTTTCGCGTCCCCCCTGCCTCGAGAACGGGCGCGACGACCGGCTGCGCGCGCTGCTGCACGCGCTCTTCGTCACGGCCGCGCGGTTCGAGGATGTGCGCGGCGCGTTCGGGCGGCGCATCGGCGCATCGGGCCCGCAATACACGATCCTCGCGGCCATCGCCGAGCGCCAAGGGGCCGTCGCGCGCGGCGCCGCCGGCGACGGCGCCGGGATCGGCATCCGCGCGCTCGCCGATCACCTCCACGTGGCGGCGAGCCACATCACGACCGAGGTCAACAAGCTCGTCGAACTCGCGCTGGTCGAGAAGCGCGCAAATCCCGCGGACGGGCGCGGCGTGCTGGTCAGGCTCACGCGCGCGGGGGAGGCGGCGCTCGACCGCTTGGGCCCGTTCCGGCGCGAGATCAACGACACTCTCTTCGAAGGCGTCGGCCGCGCCGAGTTCCACACCTTGGCCCGGCTCTTCCAGCGCTTCCTCGTCAACACCGAGCGCGCCCTCGACCGCATCGGCCTCGAAGAGCGCGAGCGGAAGCGAAACGGGCACGGCTAGGGTCCGGAAGGGCTTCATCATGCTGAAATCCGGCAAGGACCATCTCGAAGGCCTGCGCGACGGCCGCGTCGTCTACATCGGCGGCGAGCGCGTCGGCGACGTCACCGCGCATCCGGCCTTTGCCGAGGCGGCCAAGGTCGTGGCCGCGATGTATGACGCCAAGCGCGCGCCCGAGAACCGCGACCTCTTCTCGTTCGAGGAGAACGGCGAGCGCTACGCGATGTGGTACCTGCAGGCGAAGACGCAGGACGACCTCCGCCGCCGCACGCGCTGCCACAAGGCCATGGCCGACATGACCTACGGCATGATGGGCCGCTCGCCCGACCACGTCTCGGGCTTCGTCACCGGCATGTCGACCAATCCCGCCGCCTTCGACACCGAGAAATACAGGCTCGGCGGCAACCTCCTGAAGTACTACGAGCACTGCAAGAAGAACGACATCTTCTCCACCTACGCGGTGCTGCCGCCGCAGGCCGCGCGCAATCCCGAGTTCTACGTGAAGCAGAACCTGCCGGTGCCGACCCTGCGCGTCGTGCGCGAGGACGACGACGGCGTCGTCATCAGCGGCATGAAGATGCTGGCGACCTCGGCCGTGTTCTGCGACGAAATCTGGATCGGCAACCTCTTGCCGCTGGCGCCCGACCAGGTGAAGCAGGCGGTCACCTGCGCGGTGAAGGTCAACGCGCCGGGCGTGGCGCTCTGGTCGCGCCAGCCGCTCTCGCTCGCCGCGAACAACCGCTTCGACGCGCCGCTCGGCTGGTGCTTCGACGAGACCGACAGCATGGTGATGTGCGAGGACGTGAAGGTGCCATGGGAGCGCGTGTTCGTGATGGACGACGCGATCAAGGCGCGCGCGATCTACATCGAGACGCCCGCGCATTGCTACGGCAACCACCAGTCCAACGTGCGCTACTGGTCGAAGATGCAGCTGATCGCCGGGCTTTGCAGCAAGGTGGCTCAGGCGACCGGCGCGCACGAGGTTCCGGCGGTGCGCGAGGTGCTGGGGCGCATGGCGTCGCTCGAGGCGCTGATCGCCGGCCTCGTGCACGGCCAGATCGAGGCCGCCGAGGATTGGCCGAAGGGCTTCAAGACCTTCAACCGGCGCGTGATGTACGCCGCGCTCAACTGGTGCACCGAGAGCTACTCGGCGATCGTCGACCAGCTGCGCGAGCTGTGCGGCGGCGGCGTGTTCCAGATGCCGGCCAGCGTCTCCGTGATGGAGGACGCCAAGATCCGCGACCAGTTCGCGGCCTACTGGCAGACGCCGCAGCTGCCGGCGCTCCAGCGCATGAAGCTCATGAAGCTCGCGTGGGACATGGTCGGCTCCGAATTCGCCGGCCGTCAGCAGCAATACGAGAAGTTCTACGCCGGCGCCTCGTTCATCGTGCGCAACCACAGCTTCCGCGAAGCCGACTGGAAATTCTTCGACGGCATCGTCGAGACGCTCATGGCCGGCTACGACGTGCCCGAGGTGGCGGCGAAGATGAGGGCGGCGGAGTAGGCACGCCGAACCGCCATCCCTTGAATCGTGAATCGCACAAGCATCATTTCGTGCCGCGGTTCCTGCTCAATGCGTGGGCCGCAAACGGCATGCTTCGTGGCTACCACTGGGACCGCAGGCGCAATTCGCTCATATGCAAAACGATGGGCGCCAAGGCGTTTTGTTGGAGAATCGATCTACTCACTTTGGCCGCCCATCACCTGGGAAGGGATGCGCTTGAGCAGTTCTTTTTTTCGCCAATCGACGCCAAAGGAGCGGAGGCGCGAGCCGCACTTTTGGACGGTAACGTGGACTCGTTGACCGAAGAAGAACGCTCTGATTTCGCGCGCCTCCTTCTTTCATTGGAAGCTCGGCGTCCTGCAGCTGTTCAAAACCTGCGAGCCATGCGCGCCCAACTTGCTGATGGTCTTGACCAGGATCCCGAAATCTTGGCCGCCATGGCAAGGGAAGGTGTCACCGAAATTCCTTCACTCTTCGCAGAACGGCAGCTGGGCGTGGCTCTTGAAGACAGAGTTCTCGCACTGATTCAAAGAATGGTTGACAACCCACTGGTGGGCAAAAGGCTGATCAATGCACACTGGCACATTGTTCACTTGGGCCAATACGACGGCACGTTCATACTTGGCGACCGACCACTCATCCGCACGCATGCATATGATCATCCGGGATCAGTTTGGGCTTTGCCTATCGATCCAAAAGCGGCATTCGTTGCCGCCAATCACCTCGCGAATCTAAGGATCGTCCAACACACGACAGGTCAAAGGTTCGCAAAGTCGATCAACGTCTCCAGTGCAAACCAAGCCGAGCGTTTTATCTTCAGCGTGGATGCAACACATGAGCGTTGGGTTGGAAAGTATCTACGTGCAAAAGTGGGCCAGCCAGGCTGACGGCGAAGGTGAGAGATGACGCCGCACTACGCCATTGCTGTGTTTTGGTCGGACGAGGACCAGTGCTGGATCGCGGACGTTCCAGACCTGCAATTCTGCACGGCCCGCGGCTCGACACCGGAGGAGGCCGTGCGCGAAGTGCGCGTCGCGATTGAGGCGTGGCTGGACACGGCGCGCGAGATGGGCAAGCCAATTCCTGCCCCACGATACCGTCCGGCGGTTCCGGCGGCGGCCGAATAACCGCAAATTCACAATGCGGTCCAGCGACAGGACGGGGCGGGGCGCCCGCCCCTTCGATACAGGCGCACAGCACTAACGCAAAGGCGAGTCGTTCATACGTGCAGCAGGCGGCCCCGCGCGCGCCCGCGCAGCCGCATGCCCGAACCCGCCCGCAACCGCCGCCTCGAGGACTACGCGCTGATCGGCAATTGCCGCACGGCCGCGCTCGTCTGCAACGACGGGTCGATCGACTGGCTGTGCCTGCCGCGCTTCGACGGGGCGGCCTGTTTCGCGCGCCTGCTCGGCACCGACGAGAACGGCTACTGGCAGATCGCGCCCGCGGCGCCCGTGGATTCCGTCAAGCGGCGCTATCTCGGCGAGACGATGGTGCTCGAGACCGAGTTCGCGGCCGACGGCGCCGCGGTGCGCATCCACGATTGCGTGCCGTTCACGGCCGCGGACGGCGAGATCGACGTGGTCCGCATCGTCGAGGGCGTGAAGGGGCGCATGCCGATGAAGAGCCGCATCGCGCTGCGCTTCGACTACGGACATGTCGTGCCGTGGGTGCGCCGCCGCGACTACGGCATTCACGCGATCGCCGGCCCCGACGCCGTGCAGGTGGCGACGCCGGTCGCGATGCGCGGCGAGGGCCTCTCGACCGTCGGCGATTTCTCGATCGGCCCCGGCGAAACCGTGCCGTTCCTGCTCACTTGGCGCGAATCGCACCGGCCCGAGCACCGGCCCAGGGACGCGCTGCGTCTCTGCGCCCAGAGCTCGCAGATGTGGCGCGACTGGGCGGCGCGCTGCCGCTACGAGGGGCGCTGGAGCGACGCCGTCAAGCGCTCGCTGCTGACGCTGAAGGCGCTCACCTACGCGCCCACCGGTGGCATTGCCGCGGCCGCCACGACCTCTCTGCCCGAGAAGCTCGGCGGCGTTCGCAACTGGGACTACCGCTATTGCTGGATCCGCGACGCCACCTTCACGCTCTATGCGCTGCTCGTTTCGGGCTACACCGAGGAGGCGGCGGCCTGGCGCGAATGGCTGCTGCGCGCGGCGGCTGGCGATCCGGCGCGCCTTCAGATCATGTACAGCCTCAGCGGCGACCGGCGCCTGCCCGAGCTGGAGCTGCCGTGGCTCGCGGGCTTCGCGGCCAGCCGGCCGGTGCGCGTCGGCAACGCCGCTTCGGTGCAGCATCAGCTCGACGTTTATGGCGAGCTCATGGACTCGTTCCACACCGCGCGGAAATTCGGCATCGAGCCGAGCGAGGATGCGTGGCGGGTGCAGAAGCTCATCCTCGACTACCTCGAAGGCGCCTGGGACGAGCCCGACGAGGGCATCTGGGAGATTCGCGGGCCGCGCCGGCACTTCACCCATTCCAAGGTGATGGCCTGGGTGGCGCTCGAGCGCGCCGTGCGCGACGGCGAGCACCACGGACTTGCGGGCCCGCTCGAGCGCTGGCGCGCGCTGCGCGAACACATCCATGCCGATGTGTGCCGCCGGGGCTTCGACGCCGAGCGCAACACCTTCGTGCAGTACTACGGCGGCAAGAACCCCGACGCGGCGCTGCTGATGCTGCCGCTGGTCGGCTTCCTCCGCTGCGACGACCCGCGCATGCTCGGCACGATCGCGGCGATCCGCCGCGATCTGATGCAGGACGGCTTCGTACACCGCTACCTCACGCGCCCGGCCGTCGATGGATTGCCGCCGGGCGAGGGCGCGTTCATCGCCTGCACGTTCTGGCTCGCCGACTGTCTCGCCATGCTCGGCAAGACCGGCGAGGCCACCGAGATTTTCGAGCGGCTGCTCGATCTGCGCAACGATGTCGGCCTGCTGGCGGAGGAATACGATCCGGTCGCCCGCCGCATGCTCGGCAACTTCCCGCAGGCGTTCTCGCATGTGGGCCTGGTGAACACGGCGCACAATCTCGCGACGCGGCGCGGGCCCGCCGAGCAGCGGCCGAAGTGACGCGTCAGGCGCGGTTCCCTCACTTCCCATTCGCTGCAAGCGCAGCGAATGGGTCCCTTCTCTCCCAAAGGTAGAGAGAAGAAGGAAAGCGCACTTCTATCTTTTCTCTCCCGCCGGGAGAGAAGAAGGGGCCCAATCGATGCCGCTTGGCATCGATTGGGAAGTGAGGGCCGGCGCCGGCGCTCGCTGCCCCTACTTCGTCGCCGTCTCCAACCGCTTCTTCTCGTCGTGGGCGCGCTGGATGACGTAGGCGCGGATCTGCTCCACCTCGTCGGGCTTGAGATACTTCTCGAACGTGACCATGCCGTTCTTGAGCATGGCGCCGTCGAGCGTGATCGCCTTCCACGCGCCGGCATCGCCGAGCGTGGCGCCGTAGCGAAGATCGGGAACGACGCCACCCGCCACCGCCGTGTCGCCGTGACAGGCGGTGCAGAACTGCTGGTAGTGCGCGCGGCCCTTGTCGACCACCTCTTTCGCGGCCGTGGCTTGCGGCGGTTCGAGCTTGCGCACCACTGTCTTGAGCGGCGGGAGCTCGCCCTTCGCGCCGAGCTTGAAGGTCAGCACGCGATTGGTGCCGCCTTTGGCCGCGTCGAGCGCCAGCTCGCCCACGACCAGCGGGATCGCGCCGCCCCATCCGGCGAGCACGGTCACGTATTGCTCGCCGTCGACCTCGTAGGTGACGGGCGCCGCGATGATGCCGGTCTGGGCGTGGAAGTCCCAGAGCTTCTTGCCGTCCTTGGCGTCGTAGGCGACGAAGCGGCCCTGGCCCGTGCCCTGGAACAGCAGCCCACCCTCGGTCGAGAGCAGGCCGCCGTTCCACGCGATCGGGTACTCGACCGACCATGCCGGCTTCTTCTGGATCGGATCCCAGGCGATGAGCCGGCCCTTGGAGGAGGCGCGGATCGCTTTGCGCGTGGCCTCGTCCTCGGGGATGGCCGCGCCGACCGGGTCGATGCCGAAGCTCCACATTACGCCCGGCCGCTGCCGGAAGGTCTTGGGATCCGACGGCACGTAGCCGAACCCGGCCTCGATCGTCGGGATGTAGACGAAGCCGGTGCGCGGGCTGAAGCTCATCGGGTGCCAGCTATGGGCGCCGCCGGGACCCGGCTGGATCACGAGCGGCTTGCCCGTGCTGCTGTAATAGGCTTCGGGCTTCACTTTGGGCCGCCCGGTTTTGGGATCGAGACTCTCGGCCCAGGTCTGCTTGCTGTATTCGGTGCCGGAGATGAACTCGCCGGTGGCGCGGTCGAGCACGTAGAAGAAGCCGTTCTTCGGCGCCTGCATGATCACCTTGCGCGCGCGGCCGTCGATCGGGAGATCGGCCAGGATCATGTGCTGGGTCGCCGTGTAGTCCCAATCCTCGCCGGGCGTGGTCTGGAAGTGCCAGACATAGTCGCCGGTGTCGGGCTTGATCGCGACGATGGAGGCGAGGAAGAGATTGTCGCCCTTGGCGTCGCTGCGGAGCTTATAGTTCCAGGGCGAGCCATTGCCGACGCCGATGTAGAGGAGGTCGAGCTCGGGATCGTAGGCCATCGAATCCCAAACGGTGCCGCCGCCGCCGTACTTCCACCACTCGCCGGCCCAGGTCCGGGCGATCATCTCGACCGTCTTGCTCTCGAACGGCTTTTGGGGGTCGCCGGGCACGGTATAGAAGCGCCACGCCATCTGGCCGGTCTCGGCGTCGTAGGCCGAGACGTAGCCGCGCACGCCGAACTCGGCGCCGCCATTGCCGATGATGACCTTGCCTTTGACGATGCGCGGCGCGCCGGTGATCGTGTAGTCCTGCGATTGGTCGACGGTCAGCGTCTCCCACACCTTCTTGCCGGTCTTGGCGTCGAGCGCGATCAGCCTGCCGTCGAACGCGCCGATGAACACCTTGTTGCCCCAGACCGCGACGCCGCGATTGACGACATCGCAGCAGCCCTTGCCGGCGTAGTAGCCGGGTATCTCGGGGTCGAATTCCCAGAGCAGCTTGCCGGTCTTGGCCTCGATCGCGAGTACGTGGCTCCACGCGCCGCTGGTGTAAATGACGCCGTCGACGACGATCGGCGTCGCCTCAAGGCCGCGCGCGGTGCGGCTCTTGATGTCCACCGACCAGGCGAGCCCGAGCTGGCCCACATTGCCGGCGTCGATCTTGGCGAGCGGGCTGAACCGCTGCTCGGAATAGGTGCGGCCGTGCGAGAGCCAGTTCTGCGGTTCCTTGTCCGCGGCCGCGATCCGCGCGCCGTCGACGTCGGCGAGCGCGGGGCCATGCGGTGCGGCAAGAGATACGACGAGGGCGCCGACGCCGATGGCGCCGCCGATGCGGTAGGAGCTGAGCTTCATCGTTTCCTCCCGTTGTGCAAAGCCGCTTTTTGGCTGGCCTTGTCAGGTGCGCACGTCCCCCTTGCCACCTGCTCGTTGTTGCCGTGGATTACGAACCCGTTTGGCGATGGCGGCAAGAAGTTTCCCCGCGGAAACGGAACGTCGCTGGGATACCAGCGCCGGCGTGAGCAAGTGCGAAAGCGCACCGTCGCGCGGTTTGCGCCACTCACTTGGTAGCCGGCGGCAAGCTCCAAGCCACCGCGGCGGACAGGATGCCCGCGCCCGCCGCGAGCGCCAGCGCTGGGCCGTAGCCGCCGGAAACGTCGAAGATATATCCACCCAAGCCGGGCGCCGCGAGGCCGGCCGCGCCCCACGAGGTGAAGACGCGGCCGTACACGGTCGCGGTGCGCGCGACGCCGAAATAGATCGCGACCGAAGCGGGGTAGGTGGCCGCCATCGCGCCGTAAGCGAGTCCGGTCGCTGCCAGCACGGCCAGCGCCAGGCCGAGATCGGGCACCAGCGCGAGCGCCGCCAGTGCCGCGGCCGCGACCAGCGGCGCGGCGACGAGAATGCGTCTGACCGGCAACGCGTCGGCGAGCCAGCCGGCGCCGAGGCGGCCGACGCCGTTGCAGCCGGTGATGAGTGCGGTCGCCAGCGCCACCGGCGCGAGCGGACCGCCATAGGCGAGCGCGATGCCGGCGGCGTGGCCGAGCGCCATCAGCCCGGCGCAGGCGCCGAAGAAGAAGCCGAGCCAGAGCGTGAACTCGATCCGGCGCTGGGCCGCGCTCTCCGTTCTGCTCGCCGCCGTGCTGCGCACGGACTCCGGCATCACGATCCCGCGCATCAAGAACGCCGCGATCGCCGCGACGGCGAGGAAGGCGCCCCCGCTCCAGACGAGAGTGTGCCACGGGCCCATCGCCTCGATCATCGCGCGGAAGGCGAGGGCCGCGGCGACCGAGCCGAGCGCGCCGGAGCCGGCGGTGAGCCCGGCCGCGAGTCCGCGCCGGTGCGGGAGTGCCATCACGTTGGCCTGCAGCGCCAGGCTGTAAGCGATGCCGCAGCCCGCGCCGAACAGAAGGCCGTAGCCCACGACGATGCACCAAAGCTCGCGCACCAGTCCCGGGATCGCCGTGCCCGCGCCGCAGAGCAATCCGCTCAACAGCGCGAGAAGCGGCGCCGGGCGGCCGCGAAACAGCATCGGGGCCGCGACCATCGCGGCCGCGAACAGGATGCTCGCGATCGAGAACGCGCCCGAGAGCCAGGCGCGGCCGATGTCGAGCTCCGTTTCGATCGGCCGATAGAAAAGGCTCCAGCCATACACCGAGCCCGCCGAAAGGCAGATCAGCGCGCCGGCGGTGATCACGGCGATGGGATGGGTGCGGCGGGACGCAGTGGGAGCCGTCATGGGAGGACGACTGTCGCCGCGTCCGTCGCCCGAAGCAACGCCATTCACGGCCATCATCCTGAGCGCAGCGAAGGACCTTGCCTCAACCGGCAATGGCCTTCGCGCCAAGGTCGGATCCTTCGCTTCGCGAAGGATGGCGCTTCGTCATTGTCGGGCAGAGCGGGCAAAAACCGGTATGCAACATAACAATTCCCCCGAAGCCGCCTAAATGCGATAACCACAAGCGCGCCCAAAGGCGGCGGCCGCATTCCCCGGAGAGTTCACAATGTCCGCATTCCAAAAGGTTTCCATCCCCTATGGCGGCTATTGGAGCACGCCGTTCGCCAAGTGGCAGGGCAGTCTCGCCAATCTCCACGCGGCGCGCTTTGCCGCGCACGTCGCCAAGGCCGAGCTGGCGAGGCGGAAAATCCCGGCCGCGGTGTTCGATCACGCCGTGTTCGGCACGACGACGCCGCAGCGCAGCAGCTTCTACGGCCTGCCCTGGCTCATGAGCATGATCGGGAACTCGAACGTCGGCGGCACCGTCGTCTCGCAAGCCTGCGCCACGGGCGCGCGCGTGCTCGCGACCGCGGCCGGCGACATCGAGCAGGGCTTCGGCACCACGTCGCTCTGCATCACCGGCGACCGCACTTCGAATGCGCCGGTGGTGATGTATCCCAATCCGGCGGCGCAGGGCGGCGCGCCCATGGTCGAGCATTGGATGCTCGACAATTTCAACACCGACCCGCTGGGCGGGCCGGCCATGGTCGGCACCGCCGAGAACTGCGCGCGCGATTGGCAGATCGGCACCGAAGAGCAGCACGAGGTGGTCGTGCGCCGCTGGCAGCAATACGAAGCGGCGCTCGCCAACGACCGCGCGTTCCAGAAGCGCTACATGAGCTTGCCGTTCGAGGTCCCCGATGCGCAGTTCAACAAAGCGGCGGCGACGATGGCGGGCGACGAGGGCGTGCGCGCCTCGACCAAGGAGGGCCTCGCCAAGCTGAAGCCGGTGACCGCGGGCGGCACGGTCACCTATGGCGGCCAGACCCATCCCGCCGACGGCGGCGCCGCCATCATCCTGGCGACGCCGGAACGCGCGCGCGAGCTCTCGAAGAATCCGAAGATCGAGATCGCGATGAAGAGCTACGGCCAGTCGCGCGCCAAGCACGCCTACATGCCGGCCGCGCCCGTGCCCGCTGCGCGCCAGGCGCTCGAGCGCGCCGGCATGGAGTTGAAGCAGATCGACGCGGTGAAGACGCACAATCCCTTCGCCGTCAACGACATCGTGTTCGCGCGCGAGACCGGCTATGACGTCGACAGGATGAACAACTACGGTTGCTCGCTGATCTGGGGGCACCCCAACGGGCCGACCGGCATGCGCCTCGTCATCGAGATCATCGAGGAGCTGGTGGAACGCGGCGGCGGCCGCGGCCTCTTCACCGGCTGCGCGGCCGGCGACACCGGCATGGCCGTCGTCGTCGAGGTCAAGGACGCGCGCACCCAGTAAGAGCCGATGGCGCCGCGCTACGAGCTCAGGGCTGCCGAAACCGGCGACGTCGAGTTCGCGTGGCGCCTCTACGAGCAGCTCATGCGCGCGCGCACCGAGGCGCTCATGCCCTGGCGGGCCGATCGCCAGCGCGAGGTGATCGAGGGCGCGCTCAAGAGCGGCGGCATGCAGATGATCGTCGCCGGAGGTGCTGCGTGCGGCTGGCTGCACGTGCTCGAGCGCGCCGACGGCGTGGAGCTGCACCAGATTTACCTCGTCCCGGCGCGCCAGAAGCTCGGCATCGGCACGAGCGTCCTGAGAGCGCTGCAGGCGCGCGCCGCCGCCGCGAAGCGGCCGCTGCGGCTCAGCGTGCTGGTCAACAATCCGGCGCGGCGCCTCTACGAGCGGCTCGGCTTCCGCATCGAGCGCTCGGACCCGCTCAAGCACTACATGGCCTGGAGGGCCGAAACTTGATGGTCTTTTCGGGCCGGTGGTAGAAGGGAGAAGGCGCGGCCGCGCGCGGAAAAGACCGGGCAGGGAGCCGGAGGCGATGGCGCTCCGATTGCGCGAACGGATGAACGGTGCTGTCTTCGCGCTCGGCCGCAAGATCGCGTGGGGCGTCGACGACATGTTCACGCGCCATTCGGGCGTGGGCAATCCCGCGTTCTTCGCTCGAACACTATTTTACGATGATGTAAAAACTCCGCCGAGCGCCGGCGACGCAGCGGGAAAGACGGACGATGACCGTGCAACGCCATTGGACCAAGGCTTACCCGCACGCGCCGCTCAGGCTCGCCGCGCGCAATCTCATCGTCGAGAAGCGCGCCGACGGCGCGGTGCTGCTGAAAAGCGGAACACCGCTGGCGGCGCACCCGAAGCAGCTCGGCGACGATCTTCGCGCGGCGGCCGCGCGTTTCCCGGACCGCGTCTTCCTCGCCGAGCGCGGCGCCGACGGCGCCTGGCTCAAGCTCACCTACGGCGAGGCGCGCGCCAAGGCGGACGCGATTTCGCAATGGCTGCTCGACAACGGCCATGGGCCCGCCAATCCCATCGCCGCGCTGTCCGACAACAGCGTGGCACTCGGCCTCCTGATGCTGGGCGCGATGCAGGTGGGAATTCCGTTCTTGCCGGTCTCGCCCGCCTATTCGCTGATGTCGAAAGACTACGCGAAGGTGAAGTACGTCTGCGAGCGCTTCACGCCTTCGCTCGTCTATGTCGAGACGCTGGCGCCGTTTGCGCCGGCGTTGAAGGCCGCGGCGCCCAAGACGCAGATCGTGGCGCGAAACGCCAACGGCGAACTCCCGGGCGTCGTCGCGTTCGGCGACCTCCTTTCCGCAGCGCCCGGCCGCGCAGTGGACACGGCGTTCGCCAAGGTCGATCCGGACGCGCCGGCCAAGGTCCTGCTCACCTCGGGCTCGACCGGCTTCCCCAAGGGCGTCATCAACACGCACCGGATGATGACGGCGAGCATGACCCAATGCGGCCAGGCCTGGCCGTTTCTCCACGACCGCCCGCCGGTCCTCTGCGATTGGCTGCCGTGGAACCACACCTTCGGCTCGAACTTCTGCTTCAACGCGGCGCTGCGCTACGCCGGCACGCTGTATATCGACGAGGGCCGGCCGATTCCGGGCCGCTTCGCGCCCACGCTCAAGAATTTGCGCGAGACGAGACCCACGATCCTGCTCAACGTCGCGCGCGCCTACGATTTCCTGCTGCCCGAGTTCGAGAAGGACGAGGATTTCGCGCGCACGGTGTTCGAGAACCTCGACATGATCTTCTATGCCGGCGCCGGCCTGCCGCAGAATCTTTGGGACCGGCTCGAGGCGGTCGCGATCAAGGTGCGCGGCAAGCGGATTCCCATTCTGACCTCGCTGGGCTCGACCGAGACCGCGCCGCCCGCCGTCATCTGCCACTGGCCGATGGACGTGACCGGCTCGATCGGCCATCCGCTGCCGGCGCTCGAGGCGAAGCTCGTGCCCTCCGGCGACAAGCTCGAGATCCGCTTCAAGGGGCCCAACATCACGCCCGGCTACTACCGCGACGTCGAGCGCACGGCCGAGGCGTTCGACGAGGAGGGCTTCTACAAGATCGGCGACGCGGTGCGGTGGGCCGATCCCAAGGATTTCGATCTCGGCCTGCTGTTCGACGGGCGCGTCGCGGAAAACTTCAAGCTGCTCACAGGCACCTGGGTCGCCGCCGGCATGCTGCGCCTCGACGTGCTCTCGGCCACGGCGCCGCTCATTCAAGATGCAGTGGTGACCGGCGTTGATCAGGAATGGGTCGGGCTGCTCGCGTTTCCCAACATTGCCGCGTGCAAGGCGACAATCGGGCCCGCCGAAACGCTGGCGCCCGACGCCATCGTGCGGCACCCGAAGCTTCACGCGGCGCTCAAGACCAAGCTCGGCACCTACAACGCCGCGCATCCCGGCTCGAGCCAGCGCGTGGCGCGCGTGCTCCTGATGACCGAGCCGCCCAACATCGACGCCGGCGAGATCACCGACAAGGGCTACCTCAACCAGCGCGCGATCCTTGCCAGACGGGCGGCGCTAGTGGAGCGGCTGTACTCGGCGCAGCCCGGCGACGATGTGGTGATCGCATAATCCCTCCGCGTCGTCCTGAGCGAAGCGAAGGACCTAGTCTTCGCGCGCACGCAGTCTATAGTTGAAGCCGGGTCCTTTGGGGTAGGGCGAAGGACCTAGCCTCGGCGCGCGCTCAAATCGGCAGTTGGAGCTAGGTCCTTCGCTTCGCTCAGGATGACGTTGCGGTCGCGCCGCGCCGAGCTACCCGTGCTCCGGGTGACGAGCGAGGCGAATGCGTTTCAGCGCCTTGGCGACGACGTCCTCGGCCGCTTTCGAGACTTCGTCGGCGAAATCGTCCGAGCGGGCGGGGTTCTTCGTGTGGGCGGGCACCGCGAAGTAGAGATCGTCTTTGACCGATGCGAGCAGCGCCTCGCCGGCCGCCTGGGGATCCGGCTTCTGCGCCAGGAATTCGCCGAGCAGGCGGCTCAACAAATACTCCGCCGCCGCCATCCTGATCTGCACCGCCCGCTCGTTGCTCGCCATGGTTCCCTCGTCAGAAGCGCGCCGACAATAGGGCGCATCTGGACGGCGAGAAAGACATTGCGCGCGTAGGGGCGGGTCCCCGACCCGCCCGGAGGCGTCGGCCCATGCGAGCGATTGACGATTGGCTTGCGGCAGCACGGGTCGGGACCCGCCCCTACGCGGTGGAGGCGCGCTACGACTTTTTGTCGAACCGTATCGCCTGCTTCCTGAGAAACGCTTCGATGCCTCTCTTCGCGTCTTCGCTCGTCTGCGACATGGCGGCGGCGAGCGATTCGGCGAAGAAGCCGTCGCCGCGGTGCATGTCGGCGATGCGGGGAAGCGCGTTGATCATCATGAAGGTCGACATCTCGGCGTTGCCGGCGATGTCGTGCGCGAGCGCGAGCGCCTGCTCGAACGCCTTGCCCTTGGGCACGACGTAGTGGCAGAGGCCGAGGCGCAATCCTTCGTCGGCGTCGTATTTGCGCCCCGTCAGCATCATCTCGCGCATACGGTCGAAGCCGATGATCTTCTGCACGCGCACGGAGGCGCCGCCGCCGACATAGATGCCGCGGCGGCCCTCGGGGAGCTGGAAAAACGCCGTCTCGTCGGCCACGCGCACATGCGCCGCGGCCGCGATCTCGAGCCCGCCGCCGATCACGCCGCCCTGGAGCGCCGCCACGACCGGCACCGGCCCGAACTCGACCGCCTCCAGCGTCCGGTGCCAGTACATCGAGTGCTTGACACCTTCGAACGGCGGACGATCCTTGTGCTCGGCGAGATCGAGGCCGGCGCAGAAATGCCCGCCGGCGCCGCGCAGCACGACGGCGTCCGCATCCTTGCGGTTCAGCGAAACGACGAAGCGGTTCACGTCCTCGATCAGCGCGTCGCAGACCGCGTTGCGCTTCTCGGGGCGGTTCAAGGTGAGGACCGCAATGCGGCCTTTCTTCGCGGCTTCGACGTAAGGGGAGGAGAACGTCACCGTCATGTGCGACTTGTCCGGCTCGGCGCTGGGAATAGGTATGTCATATAACAATCGCGCGGATTTTCCTAGCGCGTCATCCCGAGCGCAGCGAAGGACCTGGCCTCCGCGCGAAGGCCGTTGGAGGCTGAGGCAAGGTCCTTCGCTGCGCTCAGGATGACGGCATGGTCGCATGAAAAACCAAACGATCTATTGGGAAGACCTCATCGAGGGAGACCTCCGCGAAGGCGGCGCGCATGCGTTCGACGCCGATGCGATCAAGCGCTTCGCCCGCGAGTTCGATCCGCGCCCGACCCATCTCGACGAGGCGGCGGCCGAGGCCTCGTTCTTCAAGGGGCTTTCGGCCAGCGGCGCGCAGACCTTCGCGGTCTGGGCGCGGCTCTATTGGGAGCTGACGCCGGATTGGGCGACGCAGGCCGGCACGCACATGCGCGACATGCGCCTGTTCCGTCCGGTCCGCCCCGGCGACGTGCTCAAGTTGAGGCTCACCATTCTGGCGAAGCGCCCGCACCCCTTGCGCAGGGAGTTCGGCTTCGTCGATTCGCGCCACGAGCTGTTCAACCAGTCCGGCCAGCCCGCGTTCCAAATGGAGTGCACGATGATGATCGAGCGCCGGCCTGCGACATCGTAGGGGCGCACGGCTGTGCGCCCCGTCAACCCGGAACATGCGTCGGCAGGGGCGCACAGCCGTGCGCCCCTTATATCAGGCGAGTCAAGCAGGTTGTGTTGGCGTGGGCGCGAGCGGGTCGGTGGGTTCGGGATCATTTGCGAATCCCGAGCCCATCGACCCGCGGGACGCGAGTTGCGGCGCGTT
>Ga0187892_10000621_pt1 | contig 90422 bp, 76 predicted proteins | sample MA1701073metaG_FD_139345 | JGI IMG/M metagenome (GOLD analysis project Ga0187892, IMG submission 139345) | Bio-ooze microbial communities from a basaltic lava cave in the Kipuka Kanohina Cave System on the Island of Hawaii, USA - MA170107-3 metaG ... | reverse complement strand
CTCATTCAAAGCCGGCGACACTTCTACATACCGTTGCCGAATCCGTTCGGCCAGAGCATCCATCGCCGCATGGTAGGCGAAGTCAACCAGGAAGTGAAGCGTTTATTTATGCACAATGCCTAAGCGTCCTTTCTCGCGCTTCCTGACCCGCCGGCGCTTGCTGCAATGTTTGGAGCGCCGTAGCGTGCCGCCATGTCGAGCGCGGCGCGGTTTGTGGCTTCCGCCAGGGTCAATGCACTGCTGACGTTGGTCTCTCGGGTCATGGGACTGGTCCGGGAGATGGTCTTCGGCTATTTTTTCAGCACCGGCGAGTTGCTGTCGGCCTTTCGCATTGCCTTTGTCATTCCCAACTTAGCCCGCCGGCTTTTTGGCGAGGGGGCGCTCTCCGCCGCCGTCGTGCCCGTGCTCACGCAGACGCTCCGCGAACGCGGCGAAGAGCCCTCCCGCCGTTTCGTCGGGGCACTCGTCACCGCCGTCACCGTCTTGCTCCTCGGCCTTGTCGTCTTCATCGAGATTGGCGTCCTGACCTGGCGCTTCTTCTCTGATGACCCGGCCGTTCGTCTGACCGGTATCACCTTGCCGTACATGCCGCTCATCTGTGCCGTCGCCCTGCTGGGCAGCGTGCTGAATGTTCGAGGCCGGTTCGCCGCCGCGGCGGCCACTCCAATCCTGTTCAATGTGATCATCATCGGGACCACGTTATCGGCGGCGCTATTGGCCGGATACGAAGGCCGCCAGCTCATGGATGTCCTGTGCATCAGTGTTTTGGCGGGCGGTGTCGCTCAGTTGGTTCTGGTCGGCTGGGACTTGGCCGCGGCAGGGTTCTTTCCCCGCTGGAGCACGGACATCCGCGACCCGCAGATCCGCGCCGTGGTCACTCTGATGGCCCCCATGTTTCTGGGCCTCTCCGCCGTGCAGCTCAATACGCTTTGCGATTCGGTTATCGCCTACTTGTTCATCGTCGTTGATGGCGAGCGCGTCGGCCCGGCCGTTCTGGGCTATGCGCAGTTTCTTTATCAGTTCCCTCTGGGTGTCTTCGGGATCGGCTTGGCCACGGCCATTTTCCCCGTGCTTTCCGCAAAGGCCGCCGAGGGCGACCGCGCCGGGCTGGCTGCGGCTTTCGAACGCGGTATCCGACTTTCTCTGTTCATCGCCTTGCCTGCTTCGATCGGCCTGGCCTTCGTGGCCGAACCGTTGGTGGCCGTCCTGTACCAGCGTGGCGCTTTTACAGCCGAGGATACGCGGCGAGTGGCCGGCGCGCTCGTATGCTACTGCGTGGGCATGCCCGCCTATTTCGCGCAGCACGTCGTGGTCCGGGCATATTACGCCTTGCGCGACAGCCGCTGGCCGGCGCGGATTGCCCTGTACATGGTCGGGCTGAACCTGCTCTTGAATCTCGCCCTGGTCGGCCCCCTGCAGGAGCGTGGGTTGGCGCTGGCTACGTCATTTTGCGCGTTCGTGCAAGTGGCTTGGCTGTGTCGCGGCTTGAAGAAGCACATCCCCGAAATCGACTGGCGGATCCTCGCCGGAACCGCTTCGCGCGGCGCCATCGCCAGCGCGGCCATGCTCGTGGTTCTTGTCGCTGTCGAACTCTGCCCCGCCTCGATCATGGAGATGAACAACCGTCCGGCGTTTCATCTTTTGGCGTTGGTCATTCCCGGCGTGGCAGCCTACGTCGCCGCCGCCCGCTGGGTCAAGATTGAAGAGCTGGACTGGCTTCTCCATCCAGACACAGCGAAGCGTGCGGATGTTGGAGTCCTTGACCAATCGACATAGGTAGGCCTTCGCGGGCTGTCCCTGTCACACCACCGTGCGTACGGGTCCGTACACGGCGGTTCGAAGAAGTTAAGCGATCAACGACCGGATAGCGAAGGCAAGACTGAGTTCTCGGAGGAAGGCATCCGGCATGGCGAACGACAAGGCGGGAGCTGCGGCTGATGCGCCAGGGGCCGTGGGGACTCCCGGCGGTTTGAGCCGCCAGATCCTTGCCCACGCCCCTACGACGCAATTTCCGCAAACCGCCGCTTGCCGCGATTCCGCTGCTTCCATTGCACGCCCGCCGAATTCACAGCCACGTCGCTTGATGGATATGGACTTCGTGGCCCTATGCCCACTCGTCCCGCCGTGCCTGCCTCCGATCCGGTTTCTTGTACATCGGGCCGCATCTTCGCTATGGCTTCCTTCAGACCCCACCTCGCGGTGAAGCCCTTGCCGCTTGTCCTTCACCTCCATCAGGTTGGACGGGCGACTTCCACCGGACTTCCACCCCCGAGACGCCAAACATGCTCGGCAAACATAAAAAGCCCTCCGCCACGGCTCTCGTGACGGAGGGTTTGATAGGGAATAAAAACGAGCCGCAGGCTTGAAGCCCGCGCGGAGCAGGGCCACCCGATCGTCCGCACGAGCTAAAGCTCGCCGCGCGCCTGGGTGATCCGTCTCACAATCTGGTTCTAACAGACTCGCCGCTTCATCCAGCCCACCAGACCAACTCCTAATACGCCGAGCATCATCGCGCCCGGCGCGGGCACCGCGGCGATCTGTTTGTCTTTGCTGATGATGAACGACTGATTCGGGCGGAGAACGAAATCCCATTGGAACGCCCAAGTCAAGTCGCCCGGCCCGAGCGTAAGGGCGTTATCATTGAGCGTGGTGAGGCCGCCGTCGTTGAGCGCATCCCGCGTGTCCGAAAAAGGACCGGCCTGGTAGTGCGACGGACGAGGAGTCACCACCGACTCGTGAAGAGCCACACCGTCGTCGGTTTGCCGGACCGAACTGCCCGCCGGTGTGTTGAAGATGCGCACGTCCGTGTCGGTCGATCCGCCGTCGAGATCGGCGTCGTTGTACTGGAAGAAGGACATGCGCAGGTTGCGCTGCTCGGTCGTATTATTGATTCTGATTGTCTCCGCGACATCGGAGACGCCGCTGCCCGGCAGGCCACCGGTCAGGAACCACTTGACCTGGATGCTGAAAGTTGGGGCCCGATAGGTCACGCCCAAGGAGTCGAGCTCACCGTCTCCGTCGGTGTCCGACGAAAACTCGCTTTCCAACACCAAGGTATCCAGGGAAAGTTCCCGGTTCATGCCGTCCGTGCGGTACCAGAACCACTGTTGAAACATCTGGTCCACACCGTCCACGAACCAGTTGTACATACCACTTTGACTTCCCGTGTCGAAGTCCGCCGACGAGTTCCCGTTAACCAGCGTGTGCAACCCGGCGTTCGCCGCACGGGGCGCTGTCCACGCGAGGATTCCGGCCAGAAGAATGGGGCCGGCCCTACCTTTCACCCAGTTTCGCATCATGAATGCTTTCCCCCTCTCTTTGTTCTTCATCATCACTCGATGAAACGACGGACAAATGGTTCGATCGTTCGCCGTTTCCTTCAACGGCGTCGAATCGTGAAAACAACGCCATCCTCGACGGGGCACTGATTCGATTTCGTGTTGGGGCAAGAAAAGCCTTGACAACGAAGGGTCGAATCGCTCTAATACTAGCCCCGGCGAAGCGAGGAATCAATTCAAACCGTCCAGTACGAAGATTTTCGTTAACGGAAGGAAGAATCGGGCGTTGCGCGGTCCTGTACAATGAGGCGGGACATGACCCATAATTCCGCCGCCAGGAGCAGCACCGCCATGGGCATCATGGTCCAACCGGCAAAGTCGTGAAAGAAGCGCTCGGCCCACTCGCCGCCGACCCATAAGAACATCAGGGCCGTGATGACCAGCCGAATCAGATTGCACAGAATAGCCACGGGGATGGTCGACAGTATCAGGCAATTTTTTTGCCAACGCGGACGTTCGACCACGTAGGCAAGGACGCACCCCACCACAACGAAGGCCGTGAGCATGCGAAGTCCGCTACAGGCTTCGGCTACGGCAAGCGTAATCGTGTCGTTGAGCACGACGACATGGCCCTCGCGGGTTATCGTGACCCCCAGCAGCTCCAGGAGAAACACGGCGCCCGCGGTTGCCGCGCTTTGCAAGGGCGCCGAAATGAGATTGTGAATCCGGCCGGGAAGCGGGATCATCACCCAAAGAAATGCAAGGATCCATCGTGTCTCGCGGAAGACTTCGCGGCCGCCGACCCACAGGAAAAGACCCGCCACGGTGATCACCAGGGCATATCGTTCCGCCGATTCATAAAGAAAAAACAGGCCATAAGCGCGTAAGATCTGCGCGGCGATCACCAGCAGGGCGCCCGCCTGACACGGCCTGAAATGGAGCCGACTCAGCGTCCGGCGGTCGTTCCAGAGCATGTACAAAGCGGCGAACGGAACCAACTGGCCGACGGAATAATTGGGGTCGTTCCTCCAATCCCGGAAGAGACCATGCAGCGTAGTCCAGTACGACCAAAGCAACGCGGCGAGAATGCCCGCTGCGGCGAACGCCAGGTAAGGTCCTCGTCCACCGGCTATGGCGCGTGCCGATACCGAGCGGGTCAACCTCCATTGCGGCGAATGAACCCGAAGTGTCTGCATTGTCCTTCATTCCCCCCGCGAATCCGCCGTCGACAACGCCCCGGCCACCGCCCGATGGATCAGCGTGGCGATCACCGGTGCCGCCGCTTCGGCAACATCGCGAAGCATCTCCTCTCGGTGGTCCTCGGAAACACCTATGGACGAGGCAATCTGAACCTGGGCCGCATACGATGCCTGGGAACGCCGCCAAACCCGTGAACGCAAAAGCGATACATCCGGGCAGGCTTGACCGTCGACGAGGTAGTAATTCAAGACCGCCAGGGACTGCCCGTCCAAACCTCCTTTTCGAAATCGAAGCACGCGAGCCGACAACGTTTCGTGGCCATCGGGAACGGTTACATCACGAGCGCGTTCCAGTGTCCACCCGGCACTGGGATAACACACCTCCGGCCGATGAGGGAACAGATCGCGCATTCGTACCCCATAGGCTACGTACAAGGTAACGGACTCGCCGTTGCGAACGTACTCGCGATGCACATGGTCGTCGGTATCCGTTGCGCGAATCACCCGCTCGTCCAAAGGCACGTCGTGGCCGTTCCAATCTCCCAATCGCATGGGCAAGGCGTCCAACGTACCGCGCGGCAACGGCACACTAGCGGTGATGGTCGTCAAACGGGCGGTCGCCAAACGATGGCCGATCCCGAAAAGCAACAGCACGGATGCGGCCACGGCCCCCGTTGAAAGAAAGGACCTGCCCCCGGTCATTCGCATTGCCGCGAAACGCTTTGCCATCTGAAAATCCGTCCGGGACTTATGCACGGGTAGGAACCGTCGTATACCGTACAAAGCCTATCGGAACGTCGGTCCTGCTCGTGAAATCGACGAGCGAGTCGCGTTTTTTTTGCCAGCACTCCCTACGGCGATTGTTCCTGGACCTTGGGTCACGGTCATTAGAGGCGTCCGAAAAACCGCGCTCGAGCACGACCCCGTCGTCGTATTTTTGGCGGTTCTGATTCATTCGGACCGCAATGGACGGGCCGGCCCACTTTACCGTACGCTATATCGCCGGTCCTCAAGGGACGAAGTGGACGGCCAACCTTTAAAGACGTGCACGCGAGCTACGGTTTTCACTCGCGGAACATGTGACGTCCGTTGCGAACGTATACGAGGCGAGGGGGCGAATACGTGATCGGCTTGATTCTCACACTCGGGGGTTTAACGGCGCCGGTGGTCTGCCAACAGGTCGCTGCCGCTTTTGTGGACGGCCGCGTGAATGTCTGGCCGAAGATATCCGGGCGTGTGCTGAACGAGCAAAAGCATGGCGTGGCTGGCGTGATGGTCCGGGCTGCACCGGAGTTTCTGGTGACGCTCACTCAGCCCGACGGCCGATACGAGTTGTCTGTGCCGTCCGGTTGGTCGGGGTTTGTCGTGGCTCATCGTTCCGGTTTGGCCATCATGCCGCCGGATCGAACGTACGATCAAGTGACGGCATCGATACCCGATCAAGATTTTTCCACGGAGGCGCTGGGCAGCGCACTCGTGTCCGGACAGGTTAGAGAATACGACGGTCGGCCTGCTTCCCGCGTGATCATCCGATTCCTCGGCGCCGCCGCCTCGTTCGGCGAGAACCTTCAGACAGCCACCGAAGGCGACGGATTCTACCAGCTTTCCATCCCGGTAGGCTGGACCGGAACGATCCGTCCAGATGCCAACCACCGTCTTGAGTCCTCGGAAGACGATTGGTTGACGATTACGCGTCCGGTGGAGCGGGATTTTGTCGTGTATCGCAATTGGTACGTGGCGCCCACCGGCAGCGATGGCCGCAAGGACGGGTTCTTCGATGGGCCCTTCGGAACGATCCAAAAGGCGGCGGACCGCGCCCGGCCGGGTGACACCATTCTCCTTCGCGAAGGCCTGTACGATCTGACCTCAGACCGAGGCTATGATGTGGACACGATCTACTTTCGATCCTCGGGACAGCCCGGCCAACCGATCACCATTCAAGCCTATCCAGGCGAAACCGTCGCGCTGACCACCGCGGAATCGAAACCGATTTTCGATTTTTCGGATACGTGGGAGCACGAAACGGCTGGTTTCGGGCATTATGTTTTCAGCGGTTTGCGCATCGAAGGCGGGCGATATGGGTGGCTGTTCCGGCCTCCCGCGCCGGACGGCTGGCAACTCAGCGCCGATCCGATATCGGCCTTGGCCGCGACGCAAATCCACGATGTTTTGATCGAGGATTGCGAAGTCGACGGCAACGGCATGGTCGAATCAGGCATTTACGCTCGCTCCGGCGGAATCCGCAATCTGACCGTGCGTCGCTGCCGTTTTCACCACACCATCGGCACGGAAGGCACGGTGGATATTGGCGAGTGGCGCGACACGCATCCCGCGCATGCGTTTCCCCGCGGCGGCAGTCACGATTTGCTCTTCGAGGACTGCGACTTCCATGACGCCTTGCACCAGCAGGCCAACGGCATCGTCGTCCAGCCCGGCAGCTACAACGTGACCTTCCGCCGTTGCCGGGCGTGGAACAATGGCAAATATGGTTTCGCTTGCAAAGGCTCGGGCCAGTTCCGCCTCGATCGCTGCGCGGCGTGGGGCAACGACTCGTCGCAGATGTACTGCCGCGGCTTCGGCGGCGACGACGACACCGGCCGGCCGCTTGCCAGGAACGATTTCTTGATCACCAACTCCGTTTTCGTCGCCCCAGCGGATCAGCGCGGCGGGGCGGCCCTCAATTGGCGGGAGAATTGCGACCTGACCGTGTACCATTGCACGATCGTGGGGCTGCGCGACGCGGTTCACGATGAGGCCGGCGGGTTTGCGTTTCAATTGGGGCACCGGCACAACCTGCCGTCGCGCGCGAACCTGTGCAACTGCATCGTGGCTGGATACACGGATGCGCCGGCGGTCAGGTTTTATGTCCCTAAGGGCGGGCCGTTCTTGACCAACACGCGCTATGAGGGCGAAGGAAACCTCTTTTATTCCGATGCCGAAACCACGTTCAAATACCAATCGCAAAACTGGCGCTCCTTGGCCGAATGGCAGGCTTACTGGGCGGCCGGTGAGCCGCGTGGCGACGATCAGCTCTTGGGTCCCAGTGCCACCTTCGCCGATGCCAGCAGTCTTTTCGACGACCCGGGGTTTGTCCTGCTCAGCCCCTCGCAAGCGCCGTTGCGCAAGATGTGGGCGGCGGACCTCTTCGACCCGGCCAACTTCGCGGACGTGCGCGTGACCCCGTCATCCCCGGCCATCGAGTCCGCCGAAAACCTCTCCGACTTGGATATCCCCGAACTGGTGTTCGATTACAACGGCGACCGTCGTCCCCTCGACGGCCCTTGGACCGCCGGCGCCTTCCAAGCCCCCATCGTTCCCTGAATGCCTATCGCGCGGCGTTCTCGAATTCAACGAGACGCTTCCGTTCCCGCTCCCGCCTCAAGATGCAGGATCGGCGGAAAGATGTGCGTCGGCGTTGAAAAAGCGCGCCTGATGGCTCGCATCGACCCTGAGCACTATCAAGCGGAGCTCGGCCGTAAGGGGTGCATCCCCATGGACTTCACCGGCCGGCCGATGCGCGGGTTCGTATTCGTGAACGGCGAGGGGCTTGCCTCCGAGGCCGACTTGGCTTCGTGGCTTGAGCTGGCACTCGAATTCAATCCCAGAGCCGTACCCTCCAGAAAGCTCAATCGGAAGGCGTAGGGGTTTTTGTTTTTTATGTACTCTACCAACCGGTCGGTACGTAGAGAACGTTGCTCAAGCGACCGTAGAGGGTGGGCCGGCAACCCGCCCGAGAGTAGAAACCGCGGTCAGGCCCGGGAAACGGGAAAGAATATGCTGATTCGGGTACCCTGGTTGGGCTTCGACTCCACGCAGGCGACGCCGTGATGCTGACGCAAGATACCCAACACCGCCGCCAGCCCAAGGCCATGACCTTCGGGCTTGGTGGTGAAGAAGGGATCGAAGATTCTGGCCACCGTAGCCTCGTCCATGCCGCAACCCGTGTCGCTGACCGCCATCTCCACATACTCGCCGGGTCGCGATTCACAGGGCACGCAGCGCGCCAACTGGCTCTGAGTCAGGCGAGTCCTTCGCGTCGTGATCCTAATGGTGCCCCCGCGTGGCATGGCCTGTTTGGCGTTCATGCAGAGATTCAGGACGACCTGCTCCACCTGGCTGCGGTCCACGGGAATCAAGGGTAAGTCGCCGGCCAGCTCCAATGCCAGCTCATGCTGCTTGCCAATCGACGATCGGACAAATGCGAGGGCATCCTGGATCACGATGTTGAAGTCCGCGGGCTCGGGATTGTGCCGCCCCGTGCGAGCGTAGGCCAACAAATGCTTGACCAGTTCGTGGGCGCGCGAGCCGGCCTCTTCGATCATATCCAGATGCTCGATCGCCCGCGGCGGCAAGCTTCTGGCCGAGCGCAACAGGGCCGCGTTGCCCAGGATCACCATGAGCGAGCTATTGAAATCGTGGGCGATCCCACTCGCCAGCACGCCGAGGCTTTCGAGCTTCTGGGTGTTGCGGAGTTGGGCCTCCATCTGCTCGCGCTCGGAAACGTCCATGGCCATCGAGGCCACGCCGTGAATGCGGCCTTTGGAGTCCCGCAGCGGCGTATTGAACCACTCGCACGTAACGCGAGATCCGTCCTTCCGGCAGTTATCGTTGATCGAGTGACTCGACGTGTCGCCCTCCAGCAGATCGGCCCAGATCACGTCTACCGCCGGCCTGACGTCCGGCGGGACCACAAGATCGTACGCGTGCCGCCCCATCGCCTCCTCTTTGGAATAGCCGAAGATACGCTCGGCTGCCGGGTTCCATTCCACTACCCGAAAACCCGTGTCCCACACGATGTACGCCAGCGGCATGCGTTCCACGTGAAACTGCAAGCGCTGCAGAGCGTCGTTGAGTCGCTCCACCACCCTGCATTGCTCGGTAATATCTCGCGCGACGGCCGTGAAAACCTGGCTGGTTCCGTGGCGGCCCACGCCCAGTGAGATTTCCAGAGGCACCTCGCTCCCATCCCGCCGCAAACCCACGGTCGTGAGCGATCGCCCGAAACGGACCTCGGCCCCCAAGGTCACATGCCGCGAAAACCCGGCCAGATGGCGGTCGTGCAACCGCGGCGGAATCAACCGAATCACGGGCATGCCCCGGGCTTCGGCCGCCGAATAGCCAAACAGGGCCTCGGCGGCCGGATTCCAGGAGGTAATCCGCCCGTCCGGTCCGGCGGAAATCACGGCATCGTTGCAAATATCCACAAGCGCGCCATAGGCATGGCGGTCGGCCTGCAACGCGTTTTCGTCCGCTCTCAGCTCCGTCACGTCGCGCAAGGTCTCCAAAATGATACCTCCGGGAAGAACCACCCCTTGCACTTCGGCGTTGAATTGGGACTCGTCTTTGCGAACCAGAAGCCCGACAAATGTGGCCCGACCGTTGGCACGCAGTTCCTGGATGTAGCGGCGAACCGAGTCATCTTGAGCGGTCGCGACCAATTGCCCGATTTGCTTTTTCTGGATCGCGCCGACAGGATAACGGGTCAATTCACAAGCCGCTCGATTAGCCTGAAGGTACCGCCCCTGCGCGTCCGCGATCAGCGTGGCCAGAGGAGCATCTTCGAAGACGCCCTGATAGTCCACTTCGCGGACGGCTTTCGACGTAGCCGGCGTTTTCTTGTCGGTTGGCACCTTGCTCGACTTCGTGCGCGGCATTCGACGAACAGCCATTCACAATCCCCCGGTCAAGGTTCACTTGATGGCTCGGCGCAGATTTGCCTGTTGCGTTCGCACCGCCCTAGCCAGCTAAGCCCATCACTCGCGGTTTTCTAATGCCGCGGGTTTGTCAGCTCATATTCCGTCGTCCCCGGAATCCCGTGGTATTCCAGCGGAAATTCGTAATCCTTTCGAAGGGGATGCCCTTCCCAGTCATCCGGGCAAAGGATCCGCCGCGGGTCGGGGTGGCCGCTGAACCGAATACCCATCAAATCAAACGCCTCGCGCTCATGCCAATCGGCCGCCGGCCAAACATGCGCCACCGATGGAATCAGCGGGTTATCCCGATCCGCTACGACGCGCACCGCGAACTCACTGGTTTGCGGCGCGGCCGGCGCATGCCTTTGACTCGAGGATTCCAGGGGCACGTGCATCAGGTCATAGATGCAGGCCAACTTGTTGTCCGCGAGCAGATCGAGCGTGGAAATACATCGCAAAAAATTGAACCGCAGCCCCGGTTCGTCGCGAAGAAAAAGGGCCACTTCGGGCCAGCGGTCCGCCGTGATGAACACGTGGGGATGCCCTCCTCCCATCACGGCGGCTTCGACGGCCGAATCGAACCGAGTCTTCAAAATGTCCGCAACTTCTTCCGGCGTCATTGGAAAACCGATTGTACGGCCAAGCGGTGCAAACGTCCATGTCACCAACGCCGGAAGACGTGTACGTGAAGGGAATGAAGCTGTAGATTCCCCGTTGGCAGGACTGGGCCAAGGCGGCCAAGGACCGTCTGGACCAAATGATGACGGCATGACCCTATGGCCAAGAGTCTCTCACAAAAACCGCCCCGCAGATTCCACTTGAACCCCCGGGCCAAGACATCTCCCGCCTCGCTCGATCAACTCAAGGAAGCCCTTTGACGCCTAAACTATAATAATTCAATAATTCATAACTTTTAGCGCAGAGAACCTACTCTATCGAGATGTATTGACAAATGCAAGATTAAAGTGCTGTTCATAGGCTCGAGTGAGAAGGGAATGGTGGTAAACGACGCGCGACGTCGGGGAAACGATGGTTTTTCGGTTCCCATAGTGGGCGATTGGCCTTGGCTAAGTTTAGTTGAATGGTGGAGCAGCGGTATCATTGGCACGTCGAAGCGAGTTGTTCGCGAGAACGTAAGAAACAGAATCGATGCAGTCAGGACTCGAGATAGCCAATTGCGCCACAATCCTCAGTGTCGGCACCGAACTCACGACCGGACAGATGCTTGATACGAACGCAAGTTGGCTGGCCGGTCGGCTGACGGAGTTGGGTGCCGTCGTTACACGCTGCATCACCGTCGGCGACGCTCTAGCGGAACTGCGGGCGACGATGGGACAGGCGATCGCCTGCGGCGGCGTGGTCATTGCGACTGGCGGGCTCGGCCCGACACCCGACGATCTGACTCGCCAGGCGTTGGCCGAGGCGTTAGCACAACCATTGGAAGAAGATCCGCAGGCATTGGAGGCTATCCGAGCGTTCTTTGTCCGGCGCGAAAGGTCGATGCCGGACTCGAATCGGCTTCAGGCATTGCGGCCGCGCGGCTGCACCACGCTTCCGAATCGTTTGGGCACGGCGGCGGGGATTTGCCTGGAGCGGCCCGACTTGTATCTGGCGGTCTTCCCCGGCGTACCGGCCGAGATGAAGGCGATGTTCGAGGAGACCGTCGGACCTGCAATTCGGATGCGAATCGGCGCTCGTCCGGGCGGAACACAGATCGCCGTATTGCGTTCCTTTGGCCTTAGTGAAGCGAACATCGGGGAGACGCTTGCCGATCTGATGAGGCGGGGCCGCAACCCATCCGTCGGTACGACGGCGTCCCGGATGATCATCGCGGTTCGGGTGGTTGCTCGAGCACTCGATGAAAGCACCGCCAAAGAAATGCTTGCCGCCGATGTAGCCGAGATCAAAACTCGCTTGGGTAACGCCATATTCGGGGGAGGCGATGATACGCTGCAAGATGCCGTCGGCCGGCTGCTGTTGGCAAAAGGCCTGAGAGTATCAACGGCGGAGTCGTGCACCGGCGGGTTGCTGGCCAAGTACCTTACGGATGTTCCGGGAAGCAGCGCATATTTTCGCCAAGGGTATGTCACCTACGCGGACGAAGCCAAGGCCGGCCTGCTAGGTGTGCCGACCTCGCTGATCACTCGCAAAGGGGCGGTCAGCGAAATAGTGGCCAGAGAGCTAGCCGTTCGTTGCCGGGAGGCTGCGCAAGTGGACTTCGCCCTTTCCACGACGGGCATCGCCGGTCCATCCGGCGGGCGCCCTCCGGAAAAGCCGGTTGGCCTTGTTTTCGTTGCTTTGGCTGGTCGCGAGGGCGTAAAGGCCAAGAGGCTTCTGCTCGGCGAGACTCTCTCCCGCGAGGAAATCCGCGACCGGGCTTGTAAGGCGGCGATGAACCTATTGCGCCTTCATTTGCTCGAGCGTTGACGACGGGAAGATTTATGACCGATGACGTTGTCCTTCAGATTACATACGATGGCGGCGTGCTACAGCTTGTTTGGTTTCTTTTGATCGGTTTGGCGGCCGGCTGGCTGGCCGGGAAGTTGGTTAAAGGACACGGGTTCGGCCTCTGGGGGAATCTGGTCGTAGGGGTTGTGGGCTCACTCGTCGGCGGGTTGTTGTTCGGCCTGCTTCAACTATCGTCCTACGGGCTTATAGGCTCACTGGTCATGGCCGTTGTCGGCTCCATTGCCCTTCTGTATCTGATCAGTTTCTTCAAGCGAATCTGATGAAAAAACCCGGAGTTGCGGGTCGCATGTCACGCTCCTAGAATTACGATGGAATGCTAAGAGCGGCGGATCTACGCGGATTTCGCGGAGGCCAATGTCGCGGGAGGATGGGGTCGGTCGATGCAAAACGGCACGATGCGTGCGTATTTTGACGATATCTGGCGGACGGTGCGGACCATTCTGATCGGGATGGGCATTTCGCTCAAGTACTGCTTCGCCAAGACCGTCACGCTGCAATACCCGGACGTGGCGCCGGCTTTGCAGCCCCGCTATCGCGGCTTCCATTTTTTCGAAATCGAGAAGTGCATCGCCTGCGATCTTTGCGCCAAGGCCTGTCCCGTCGATTGTATCTATATCGAAAAAACCGGCCCGCGCAAAATCGACAAGGAGACCAACGTCGCCGCGGGCGGTGCGATGACTCGATACGCCATTGATTACGCCAAGTGCATGTTCTGTGCCCTGTGCGTGGATCCATGCCCAACGGAGTGCATCCACATGGGCAACCTGCACGACATGTCCGGCTACACGCGAGAGGACATGATCGTGGAGTTTACGGAGTTGGCCAAAGAGGGCCTGCAGACTCCACAGCCCCTTTGGATGCAGAAAGAGGCCTTGCCGGCCTGGGCGGAACAACGAAAAAAAGAATGGCTCGAGTTTGAGTACTCCAAGGATAAGTTTACGGGCAAGAACGAGGCTCGGCGGCAGGAGATGGTCAAGGCCCTCCAGCCCTCGGCCGCCAAGAAATGAGCCCGTAGTGTCACGCGTGCCGCGGGCCCGTCCGCGAAGTGTCACGGGGCGACGCTAGGCTTTTGAAGAGGAAGACGCAGCATGACGATTGCCGGCATCGAGCCAATCACGGAAACAGCGGCGGCGGCCTTCGCCACCGGCGCCCATCAGCAGACCAACCTGGAATTGGTATTCGGCATGCTGTTGTTCGGCCTCGCGGGGTTCGCCATGGTCTTCGTGGGCATGATGGTGGGAAAGATCGTTCGGCCGACTATGCCGCATCCGGAGAAGGCCACGGCTTACGAATGCGGCGAACCGACCATCGGCGACAGTTGGGTGCAATTTGACCTGCGGTTCTACACGGTGGCGCTGGTGTTTATTGTCTTTGACGTCGAGGTAGCGCTATTGTGGCCGTGGGCGGTGGTTTTCAAGGAAATGCCTGGGCCCGCGTTCTGGGCGTTTTTCGTCTTTTTCCTGCTGATTGCGATTCCGTTCCTCTACGAATGGAAGTCGGGCTATCTAGACTGGGTGAGAGCAAGCACGGGGCAACGGCGGCAGACCGTGTTGGAGGAATCCGAGGGAGCGCCAGCGACAAAGTTGAGTTTGCGGGGGTAGCACACATGGCTGTGATCGAAGTAGGCACCACCGTCGAAGAAGCCCGCCGCGCGCTGCAACAAATGTCGCCGCCGTACTTGCTTCGAAAATACGAGGCGACGGTCGAGGATTTCGAACTTCTGGCCGACGAGGACCTTCGTTGCGAGTATTTCGACGGAGTACTAGTCGTGCATTCACCGGCCACGATCCACCACGAAGACTGCTCTGGTTTCCTTATAGCTTTGTTGCGCAACTTCGCGGACGAACGACGGCTTGGGCGGGTTCTTGGCCCCAATGCCGTAATGCAACTGGGGGAGCGCCGCTTCTGCCCGGATATCTCCTTTCTCAGTGCGGCCCACGGTGCCCGCGTTCGCGGCGGGCAGGTGGTCGGGCCGATGGACTTGGTCGTAGAGGTTCTTTCCAAGAGCACACGAGATTACGACCTGCGCGAGAAGCGGGCCGCCTATCGGGTGGGCAACGTCCCGGAGATTTGGCTGATCGATCCGGAGCGGCGCGAGTTCCACGTGGATGTCCTGGTCGAGGAAACGAGGGCGAGCAAGAACGCAGACTATCGCACGGAGCTCTTGAAGCAGGGTCGCCGGTCCAGCACCGTCTTGAAAGGCTTTTGGGTGGATGTAGGTTGGTTCTGGACTGATCCGCTCCCCCGCGTGCTCGAGTGCTTCCGGGCTATAACGGCGACAAGCGAGTGAACTGGCGTTCGAACGGACATGCATGAATGACTTGCACGTTCAAATCGAACGTCTTTATGCTGCCATTGGCGCAGGGGCGATGGATGAGCGCATTGCCCGAATTCTGGATGGACGTTGCTTGGCTGTGGGGCGCCCTTGCGGCCTTGCAGTCTGCTCTTGAGAGCATACGGCATTCTGCCGTATAATATGGTGGATTGGAGTTTCAGACGTGCCAACGAAGCAAAGACGGACGAGCAAGATCACGATCCTTCAGCCTCTCGAATTGAAGCGGACTATCGAACAGGCGGCCGCCAAGCGAGGGATGTCGGTCACGAGCTTTGTGAATGGGGTGCTCGCCCGCGCCGCGGAACGTACGCTCGAGCGCGTGCGGCGACGCGAAATATCTGAACGTGACCAGCAGGCGCTGATGAATTTCCTGGCTCATCCGAAAGGCCCGAACAACAATTTGCTGAAGGCAGCGCGCCGGTACCGGGAGAGGTACGGTGCATGAAGGGCTCCGGTTCGAGCGGTTCGATAAAACGCAGCATCAGCGCGGACCTTTTGAATGCGGCAATGCGGACCTCAACCAATACCCAAAAACCCGGCTCAATCAGCAGATGCGGCGCTGCGTGACCGTCGGGTACGTTCTCGCAGACGCGGCAGGCCGGATCGCCGGTTATGTTACGCTCTCGAATGGCGAGATCGCCGTGGGCGTGATCCCCGAAGGAGAGGGGTTCTCACTCCGTGTTCCGCTGCCGACAACGCTGATCGGACGGCTGGCCGTAGATCGCGAATATCAAGGACACGGTCTCGGCGCCGATCTTCTTGTGCACGCCATTCGCGTAGCTGTCGAAACGGCGACCAAAGTGGCGTCAGCGGTCATTGAAGTCGATGCGCTCGATGAACGAGCAAGGAGATTCTACGAGCACTTTGGCTTCGCGGCCTTGCCCGACGATACGCTCCATTTGTATCTGCCGATGGCTGACGCACGAGGTCTTGTTCGGCGAGTTTTTGGCAAGGACGGCTGAGGTGGCAAAGCCCTCATGAAGGGATAGAATAGGAATGATCGTAGCCAGAATCAAGAATCTCGAATTCAGCACCCTTGATTCGAGATTCTTGATCCGCGATCCGAGGGAATACGAAAATGAGTTGGATCGAAAACCGTTTTGAAGAAGGCGTGATCGTCACGTCGCTGGACTGGGCCATCAACTGGGGCCGCAGCAACAGCATCTGGCCGATGACCTTTGGCCTGGCCTGCTGCGCGATCGAGATGATGGCCGTGGGCGCCTCGCGGTTCGACATTGACCGTTTCGGCGCGGGGGCCTTTCGGGCCACCCCTCGACAGTCCGACTTGATGATCGTGGCCGGAACGGTGACCTACAAAATGGCCAGCCGGGTCAAGCGCCTCTACAACCAGATGCCCGAGCCGAAGTACGTCATGGCCATGGGCGCCTGCACCGTCGGCGGGGGGCCGTACTTCAAGCACGGCTACCACGTGGTCAAAGGCGTGGACTTGGTCGTCCCCGTCGACATCTACGTCCCCGGTTGCCCGCCGCGTCCCGAGTCGCTGCTGGAGGGCCTCATGCGCCTCCAAGACAAGATCCGCCACCAAACCCGCACCAAGAGCCCAATGACCAAGGCGAAGGAACGGGTGCTGAGTTAGACGGCAGAACCGCGCCGCGCGGCGCGTGTAGCTTTCCCTGTTCAGTTAACCACCGTCTTGCGCCGGGGGCGAAGTTCCCGGCACCAACCGTGAGATTTGTTTCACGTGAAACAGCTTTCGCATAAAACGGTACCGCGCAGAGTCCCTTGTAATAACGTCAGGGGTGATCTCCGGAACCGGCGCGCGGAGCGCGCGCCCCCAAAGACAGACTCGAAACGCCGAAGTGCCCAAGACATCAAAACCCGTCTCCATCAAACGGCGGCTTGTGGATTGCGGTCGCCAATTTGTCACGCGCGAAACGTCGGTCTTGCGATTTCGACGTTTCCATGAACTTGGTGGAACGGGACTTGCAGGCGGTTACAAATGGAGTTAGGGATTCAGGATGCTCTTGGCGGATGGCCCATGCAACGTCGCTGCAGACGGTGCGGCCGGCGTTGAATTGGGGGCCCGCGAGCCGTACTGATGGGCGAATACCTGCGTGAATTGGGCCCCCAGGAACATGATCAGCGCCGAATAGTAGATCCAGACCAGCAGGCCGACGAGCGAGCCCGCGGCCCCGTACACAGAGGCGATGCCGCTGTGACCCAGATAGGTGCCGATGAGGAACTGGCCGATCGTGAACATCACCGCCGCACCCGCGGCGCCGACCCAGACGTCGCTCCACCAGACGTAGGTGTGCGGAAGAACCTTGAAGATCGCGGCGAAGACAAGAGTGATGATCACGATCGAAACCAGAAAATAGAGCCATTGCCATACTTGGGCGATCTGCGGAACTCTGCCGACCAATCGGGCATTGATCACCGTGACGATGGTCAGCAGCACGGGCGAGGTCAAAAGGATTGTTTCGACGCAGAGCACCATGATGAGGGCCGTCAGTCGCTTCCGCAAAAAGCGCGTCACGCCGAAGCCCGGTGCGCTTTCGACTCTCCAGATGAGGTTGAGTGAATCTTGAAGCTGGGTGAACATCCCGGTTGCGCCGAAGACCAGCATGGCCACCCCGACGAACAGGGCAATCCCCGAGGGCGGCAACTTATTGGCATGCTCGACGATGGTCCGGGTGACGTCGGCGGCGTGCTGGCCCATGAGGTCTCGGACCTGCCTCACCAGTTCGCGGCCGACCGTCGCCCGATCAAGCACCGTCCCGGAAATCGAGAGCAACAGAACGACCAGCGGGGCGAGGGAGAGAATCGCATAGAAGGACATGGCCGCCGCGAGGCCAAACCCATGATGAGAGCCAAAGACCTGATAGGTTTGCCCAAGAAGATGCAAGTAGCGGCGACGAATCCTAGGCTGTGCCTGGCCCGGCCCGGACGATTCCGAATCGATTTGGTTCCGGGGCCGCCTGCGCGGGCGAACCATCCAGCGGGCAACCATGCACGGCATTAGATAAGAGACGGCCATGAGGGTCAAGAACACGGGTCGCATATCGCAGGCCGCACTCGTCACCGCCACCGTTGTCGTAGTGGCAGCGCTCCGCCTGGGTCGCGACGTGTTGATTCCGTTCGCGCTCGCCGTGTTGATTAGCTTTCTGCTGGCGCCATTGGTGATTCGCCTGCAACGACGGATTCCGCGCGTCGCGGCGGTAGCCTTGGTCACGGCCATGACGTTCACGGCGGTTGCCGTGGGTGGGTGGTTCGTGTTGGGTCAAGTTGTGGAGCTCGCCCAAAACCTGCCGGAATACAAGGACAATATCCTCGAAAAAATCAGATCGGTCCGCGGATCCATGCGCGGTGGCTTTGGGCGGGTTTCCCAGACGCTGGAAGAGATTGCTTCGGAACTCTCCGTCGCGCTCGCCGGCGAGCAGCCCGGGGTGAAACATGCCGCGCCCGCGCCCCCCGTGGACGCGCCGGCGGCACCCCCGGCGCAGCCTCCCGCCGCTTCCGCGCTGGGGCCGTGGGTCGCTCCATTTCTTGCACTCATCGGTGCGGGGTCGATCGTCACCGTCTTTGTTGTTTTCATGCTGCTGTATTACGACGAGCTTCGCGACCGGCTCTTGCGGCTGGTCGGCGTGGAACGGCTCAACGAGACAACGCAAGCCCTCGACGAAGCGGCAGAGCGAGTGAGCCGCTACCTGCTGATGCAGACGGTCATTAATGCTACGCACGGCGCGGCGGTTGGGATCGGAATGTACTTCCTGGGTCTTCCCGGCGCCTTGGTGTGGGCGCTGGCATCCACGTTGTTGCGATATATTCCGTATTTGGGACCCGTCCTCGCCGCGGTCATGCCGATTGCTCTTGCTCTGGCCGTGTCCGATGGTTGGACCTTGCCGTTGGTCACCGTCGGGTTCTTTATCGTGCTGGAGATTATCAGCAATAACTTCCTCGAGCCATGGTTGTACGGCGGCAGCATGGGGTTGACGCCGATTGCCGTCGTCGTGGCGGCTGTTTTCTGGACTTGGCTTTGGGGGGGCGTAGGCCTGGTCCTGTCAGCCCCGCTCACCGCATGCCTGGTGGTCCTGGGCAAGCACGTCCCACAACTGGAGTTCCTGAGCATTCTCTTGGGCGACCAGCCCGTTCTGGAGCCGAAAGATCGGCTCTACGGGCGCTTGCTGGCGATGGACCGGCCGGCCGCCCGGGAGATCGTTGAGCAATACCTCAAGCATCACTCGTTGATCGAAGTCTATGACGACGTACTGCTGCCGGCCCTTGCCCATGCGGAACGAGACCGCCACCGTGGCGAGCTTGAGGAAGCGCGCGAGAAGTTCATTCTGGCAAACACGAGAGAAATGATTGACGAGCTTGGGAACGGGCAGCTAATCGGCGCAACTAGGCCCAATGGAATCGGCAACTCCGCCATTTCTGTTCTCTGTCTTCCGGCTCGCGACGAAGCTGACGAGCTGGCTGGTTTGATGTTCGCACGAATCCTCGAGTTGGATGGCTATCGAGCCAGATGCATGTCCTTTACTTCATTGGCCGCGGAAATGATGGACTCGGTGGAGCGGGAAGGTGCCCAGATCATCTGTGTGTCGGCCGTACCACCCTCGGCGCTCGCTCATGCGCGATACCTGTGCAAGCGGCTTCGACCAAGATTCGAGCGACTGGACATCGTGGTCGGTATGTGGACACTTGCGGGCGATCCTCGTAGTACGCTGGAGCGCGTGGCACAGGACGAGAGCATCCATGGCGTGGTCACGCTCGCCGCAGCCCGCGCGGTCGTGGGGCAACTCGCGCATACAGTTATTCCGGATGCGTTGGTGGACGCCGCCGGCCCTGCTTTTGGAGCGGCGAAGAACACCGGCTTAGAAGCCGGTGTCACCGGGACAAGCACAAACTAGATGGTTTCAGGGCCGGCCTCAGAGCCACGGCATTCATGCCGCGCGGAGGCCCCACCCGAAGTGAACGGCGTGGCTCGATGCCGACTAGGCTGATCACCACGCTCTTCTGTCGGATTGCCCGGCAGCGATGTGTCAGTTGTTTTTTCGTCTGTCTTCGAGGCGAGCAAAGCGGCCAATCCAAGATTCACTGCCTCGCGCATTCCCCGGCGCGCGAGCTTCGAGATTGCCCCTGCGGCTTTTTTTTGCTGTTGTTTGAATCGCCGGCGCCGCCGAATCGCCGCAGCCAAACGCCGGCGCCCGCGTCGAATTCGCGCCGAATCCGACAAGACGAGGTTTCCCACCAGGACGCCGACCGTCACGGCCGCGATCATCGCCGCGGGCGGAGATGCCCTGATCCATGTGCGGATATCCGCGCATCGGCCCCCGGCCCGAGCCGCGTCGCGCAACGCTTGCCCGAGTCCTATTCGTGCCCCGCGGGCCTCGTCGTCCAAATATGCTGCCTCGGTTGCCGCTTTATGGCCTTTGCAGGTCTCGTCCGAAGCGGCTCCGCCGGCGCGATCTTTTCTGTTCATATTTGTGGGCCGTCTGCCGGAGCCACTTAGCTCGGACTCTCTCCAGAACGACGAATCCGGCGATCGCCGTCGCCGCTAGTATTAGAGTAGCCGTTAGCAGATTTCCTAACCAAGGACGCTGGCCGACCAGTACCGTCATCCCTCCGGCCAGTCCATTCACCAGGAGCGCTACGACTTTTCCAAAGAAAACCAAGCTCAATGCCAGGCCGAGGATACCCAGTGTGGCCATCAAAACCAGGTGGCGCGCTTTGGAGCGCACTGCGTCCGCTCTAGCTTCCAGATAATGAAGCGTGTAATCTCCGACCTCGGCCACGTGCGTGCTGAAATCACTCAGCGCCTTTCTTGGCGAATCGTACCGTCCGTTCCGCTCTGCCGGCTTACCCTCCGAGACCTGGGCACCAGGCTCGTTTGTAGGGTGTTGCGTCACTGCTCCGCCATCCCACGCCGTTGACCAAATCGTGCCTATCGGCGTCGCCAGAACATGGCCAGCACCATACCGAATCCAACGGCGCACAGCAGGGATTTGATCGGCCGGTTGCGGACATATGCCTCCAGCGACTCCTCCACGTTGATGACCCGTTCCTTGGCTCCCCGATAATTCTCCGCTGCGGCATCACGGATCTTACCCAGTTGCTCGCTGCCGACATCCATGGCGATGCTAGCCATGTCACGAAGGTCTTGTCCCAACTCTTCCGCCTTCTCTCGCAATGCCACCGCGCTTCCCGTATCACTTTCACTATGCAATCTAGACCGAGTCATTGGATTCCCCTTTCATGGTTTCGTATCCCCCGGGGCGGGCTCATATGCGAATGAGCAGTTGCCGCCCCGACGGTTTTGAGCAATTCTTGTGCCAAGGTTTTTCCTCACTCACGTCGCAGGTACATAACGTGTTCTCGCCCGGCCAAAGAATGACAATATGACGGAGCGTGTAGACACTTTGGCACGCCCGCCAGAGGCTCACAAGCTCAGCAAGCGGAACGGAATTCACGAACGAGCCGCGGACATCAGGCCATGCGAGTCTTCGCACGGAGTGAACCCGCGGCTCGTAGGCGCGGAAACACAATCTCCCTGCGACCGCGCGCGTCAGGCAGCGGTCACCGTTTCAAATGGGCCGGCGCCCTTGAATCACCCGTATCAAGACGGCGATGATCGCAACCACCAACAGGATGTGGATTAAGCCGCTCATGGTGTACGAAGAAACCATGCCCAGCAACCACATGATAATGAGGATGACTGCAATGGTCCAAAGCATAAAACGTCCTTTCAAAAGAGGATTCTACATCCGAGTCGACATCAGCGCTTCGCTCGTCCCAAATCGCTCCGAGGTTTCCGCGGCCTCTTCCGTCGGTCTATGGGCATTGATCAACCGCGGCTTTCGCACGGCCGGACAAAGGATCTCCTGATCAAAGGCCGGCCGCGTCGGAGGCTCGATCGGGCTCATTTCGATCCCCCGTCCCTTCTGGGCGGACTCGTAAAGAGCTTGAATAATGCGAACATCCGCCAGACCTTCTTCGCCCGAGGGCCCCGGCGGTTCTCCGTTGAGCACGCAGGCGGAAAAGTGCAACAGCTCCGGTGCGAATTGATCGCGCTTTGCGAATCTCTTCTCTTTGGTCCGTCCTTGGATGGTGAGCCGATGGCGCATCGGTTCGGCCAACTCGTATGCCGCCTCCACGCAAAGGTCACCTTTGGTGCCTACGATCCGATAGTGCGCCGTATCGGCACTGCCAAAGCTCGACGTAAAGCCGGCCAGCCGTCCGCCCGGGAAGGTGAGGACGGCGCTGGTGGACTCATCGACCTCGCGGAAGCGCGCATCGCCCGAGTCGGCGGTGACGGCGAACACTTCCACGGGTTCGTCGCGGAACAAATAGCGGGCCGCGTTGATGCAATAGATGCCGATGTCATATAGTGTGCCCCCACCCAAGTCTCGCTGGAGCCGACTATTGCCCTCGCATACCTGCATCGAGAATACGGAACTAAAGAACCGCAAGTCACCGAGCCGGCCCGATTGAGCGATCTCGATTGCCTCCAAATTGGCTTGCTCGAAGTGCAAGCGATAGGCGATCATGAGCCGGACATCGTTGTCCTGTGCAGTCTCAATCATCCGCAGACATTCTTCAGCCGTAACCGCCATTGGCTTTTCGCAGAGCACGTGTACCCCCGCCTGGGCCGCCCGCACGGCGTAATCACAATGCATGTTATTGGGAAGCGCGATGTAGACGGCGTCTATTTGGCCGCCGGCCAACAGCTCGTCATAGGCCTCATATAGGTAGCAACGCTCAGAGCTGACGCCGTACTTTTTTCCTAACTTTCGCAGTTTCTCGGCGTCGCCCGAGACCAGTGCCGTGAGTTCCGAGTTTTCACCTGCGTGAGCGAAAGCCGGCAGCACGGCGATCTGCGAGATATAACCCAAACCGACCACGGCGTACCGAACCTGCCGGTCAGGTGGCCTTTGCTGATAAGTCTGTTCCTTCGAGTTCATCCAGGATCCGTCCAATGCAAGCCTTGATTCTTGTTGCGGCATCACGAATGATGGGCAACGACCTCCCCAATTTCGGCCAACGGCCCGACGGCTGGGCCTTGAAGGACTCCGCCACGGGCATCAAACCGAGAGCCGTGACAAGGACAATCCCACGTATGTTCCGCGGAGTTCCACTGCACAATGCAGCCCAGATGCGGACAGATCGCCGAATGCTCGTGCAGGAAACCATCGGGATCGCGGTATACGGCCAGATACTTCAACCCTTGGCGCACGATTCCGCCCTCCCCGGGCGGAATGGTATCCGCGGAATCGAGCGTCTCGCCTAAGATATAATCCGCGTAACGAGCGACGACGTTTAGGTTCTCGCGAGCGAAATCCCACGCGGCCCGCAGTGTTTTTCGGCCGGGATCATAAAGCTTCGCCCACGGGTTTGAGCGCCCAAGAATTAGCTCCGTCAAGAGTATGCCCGCGATGGTCCCGTGCGTCATGCCGTGGCCCGAGTCGCCGGTCGCGACGAAGACATTCTCCGCATCCAGCGGATTGACACCGATGAAGGCCAATCCGTCGATCGTTTCCAGAATCTGTCCCGACCAGCGATACTCCACGGGACCGCTACCCTCGAAGCGCTCGCGAGCCCATTCCATCAACCGCGTATAACGGTCGTCGGCGTCGTCGGCCTGCCCCGTCTTGTGGTCCTCGCCACCTACCAGCAACAAGTCACCTTCGCGTCCGTTGTGTCGCGCCTCAAGTAGGCGCACATAATGATATGGATTGGCCGTGTCCCAAAAGAGTGCATGCGGCACCGACCCCCGGGGCACTCGCACGGCGACGACATAGGTGCGGTAGGCCGCCTGCTTCGTGTGGATCGCGAAGCGGTCATTGACGGGAGTATTCGTAGCGACAACCACGGCGCCCGCGGAGACGGTGGCGCCACCCGCCGTATCTACGCGTGCCGATGAGCCGCCCTGGACCGCCGTTACTTGGGCGTTGGAAAAAATCCGCCCGCCCCTGGCTTTAATGATCTCGGCCAAGGCTTTCAGATACGCCAGAGGTTCAATCACCGCCTGACGAGGGAAGCACAGGCTCGGGCCCGTGTCGAAAGACGGCAAGACGCTCCGCTCCAACTGATACACGGTGGTGAGGCCGGCCCGATGCGCCGCCTGCAGCTCACGACTTAGCAAATCCGTTGACTCACCCGGTGGCTCGAAGAGGTAACCGTCGAGCCGCGAAAAACCGCAATCGAGATGCTCTTCGGCGACAATTGCCTCGATCCGATCGATGGCGGCCGTGTGGCTTTCAGCCGCCAATCGCGCCCCTTCTTCCCCGTGAAGTCGTTCGATTTCGACGTAACGGTTATCGTTGGCATTGGAAAGGTGAGCCGTTGTCCTGGCCGTCTCGCCGTAGCCCACGTCGCGGCTGTCCAGTACAATGACGGATTGCCCTTCGCGGGCAAGCAAGTAAGCCGTGGTGATGCCCACGATACCTCCTCCGACCACGCAGACATCGGTGGTCGTTGACTTGGTTAGAGGAGAATGCGCCGGAGCGATGGTGGTCTCCATCCACGGTGATACGCTTTGGACTACGTTAGTCATCGCAATGACCCTAGGCCCCTGACTTCAAGAGCCGCCTGTTACCTAGTCTAGTCGTCGTCCTTATCCGTCGTTTCGACCTTCACTTCGGTTCTTTTCTCAGGCCCTTCAAAGGTTACGCTTCGCGTCCTTCGATGGCGGTGATGGTGGTGGCAACCATCCACCAGCGCCACAAGCATGCAAAGACAGAGCACCATCCGAGCTATGTTCGCAAGTCGAGTCATACCGATCTCCAATTCCGGGTGAATCCGATCTCGTCATTGGGATGGCCGACCACCATCCTTTCAAGTTCACGGCGCGGCGCGTGCCGCGCAGGCGAGAGCGAGCACTTCGCGTGCCAGTTCAAAAAAGGCTCGTGACCGCCCGCGGTTGTTTCTGTAATAATGTATTATTAAAAATGTCACACGAAACGAAAACCGTTTAGGCCGGTATTTCAAAGCGGTTTTTGGAAGCTTAAGAGTTATATCTTGAATTGTGTCAAGCTGGCACGAATGCCCAAGGTCCCATGCCAAGTTGTCGCGGAATAAAGCTCACCGCCTTGAAACCAAAGTACTGCCCAGCGTACAATGCACGCCGCTCACTCCCCAAGTGGACTCAGTGATTCGGAATCGTAAATTCCGGTCAGCAGCCCCCTGTTCTCACTGTGAGTTCGCGGCGGCTCGGTGAGTATGGCATGATGACCCTGAAGCAGCAGGCGACGATCCTCATCGTTGAAGATGATCGCAGCGTGGCAACCGCGCTCACGCGCATCCTCGAGTTAGATTCGTATCGGGTAGTCGCCGTCGATAGCGCCGCACAAGCCACCAACCACCTCGACAACGGGATCGACCTTGTGCTCAGCGACCTGCGCATCGGCAGCGATGACGGCATCGACTTATTGAGCATCTGGAAAAGCAAACAACCCCGGACGCCGTTCATTTTGATGACCGGTTATGGTCAGATCGCCTCGGCCGTCAACGCGATGAAGCGAGGCGCGGAGGACTATCTCACCAAACCGATCCACCCCGACGAATTGCTTCTCTTGATCCGCGAGTGCCTGGCCCGGGCAAAGGACGACTCGAACGAGCCTGACTCCCACAGTCGTGACACAGGGTTCGGTCTCGAACGGATCGTCGGCCAGTCCATTGTCATGAAAGACGTATACTCGCGAATTCGCCGGGCGGCACAGTCCGAGAGCACGGTTCTGATCTTGGGCGAATCCGGTACGGGCAAGGAGTTGGTCGCGGAAGCCATCCATCAGAACAGCCGTCGCAAGGACGGCCCGTTCATTTCGGTGAACATGGCCGCGGTGCCCGTTACCCTTGCCGAAAGCGAGCTTTTCGGGCATCGGAAGGGTTCGTTCACCGGAGCGACTGGAAACCGCACCGGGCGATTCGAGGCCGCGCAAAGCGGCACGATTTTCATCGACGAAATTGGCGATTTCGCCCTGGAATCCCAGGCCAAGCTGCTTCGCGTCCTGGAATCGCGGACGATCACGCCGGTAGGCGGTGATGATTCCCGGGCTGTAGATGTGCGCGTCGTCGCGGCCACGTCCCGCAATCTGCCGCAAATGGTCGCGGCCGGACAGTTTCGCGAGGACTTGTATTACCGTCTAAGCGTTATCACGCTCGTGCTCCCTCCGCTGCGCGAACGGCTCGGCGACGTGGCCTTACTGACGCGATATTTCCTGGATCAACAATGTCGGACCAACGACCGGCCGGAAATGCAAATCGAGCCGGAGTTGATGCGATTTCTGGAGACTTTTGATTGGCCGGGCAATGTTCGGCAGCTCCGCAATTGCTTGGAGAGCATGGTCGTCATGGCGGACAAATCGGTGCTGAGCTTGTCCGACTTGCCCGTCAGCATTATTCCAGCCGATCGGCGCTCTTCGTTTGGGCTGCGCATTCCCACGGGGACCACCATGGACGATCTCGAGAAGGCCGCGGTGATCCAGGCGCTGGAGCGGTGCCACGGCAATCGCACTCGGGCGGCGGAATCACTGGGGATCTCCGTCCGCACCTTGCAGCGAAGGCTCCAGACGTGGGGCATTGATGACAACCCCCTGCATCCGCGACCGACCGTCACTCCGTGAGTCCGGACGGGCTCAACAGGTCATTTTGTCTTCGTGCGCCCCTGTTTTTTCCTTGGCTTGTTAACCATCGCCGCGGCGATCGCTTTTGCGCGTTTGCTCGAGCGGCCTCGCTGTTTGGCGCTGGTCTTAATGTGCTCGTACCGACGCTCGTCCTTGCCCCGTCCAACTCTTGGGCATACTTTCCCTTTCGTCTACCAATGCTAGGGCAGCGCGAACCAAGCGCCGTCCATTGGGTAAGTTAGTTCCCGGGCAAGTTACGTGCCTTCGGCTCCTTCATGGCATGATATTTGCTCTCGTTCTTACGACGCGGTATGAGTACTGCGCGCGAAAGAGAAAGGGCAGGGGGTGCTTTGTTCTTTTTAGCGAGGGAATCATGATCGCAACGACATTGTGGTTTTTTCTTCCCGCGGCGGTGGCCGGAGGAGCCTTAGCCGCCTTCCATCTCCGAGGGCGTATGCCCCCTTGGAAGCTGACCGTGGTGCACGGCCTATTGGCAGCTAGTGGACTTGGGTTGCTCATCATCGCGGTGGCCGATCACTCGAAACTGGGATGGGGTCACGCCATCGTATTCGTGTTCGTGGCCGTGGCTTCAGGGGGACTGTTGGTCTTGTCGTTTCACCTTCGCGGGCGCCGTCCGCCCCGGGTGTTAATCGTCGGGCATGCACTGGGCGCAGCCACGGCGGTCGTTTTGTTGCTGCTTTACGTCCTCAAGATCATCCCGCCGTCCGTCTAGGCAAAGAGCATTTTGAGCACGCCAACGCGGGCTTATCCCTCGATCCTGAACACGTCAAGCGATATAAGGACATCGCGCGGTTGTTGTGGAAACACGGCCGTTCGGACTGGGCCAAGCAAATTGGCCTCGACGAAGGTCTCGCCGATCCCACTTGCGGGACCCAGGCCCTTCCGAAAATGCCCGGGCCGAAGAGCTTGCCGACGATCTGGAAAAGATGGGCCCGGCCTTCATCAAGCTCGGTCAATTGCCTTCCAGCCGCGCCGATCTGCTGCCGCCGGATTATCTCGACGCATCGAGCCGGCTTCAAGACGATGTCGAACCGTTTCCATTCAATGAGATCGAGCGCACCATCGCCTCCGAACTTGCCGTGCGCTTCTCGCGTGCGTTTTCCGACTTTGATCCCAGACCCTTGGCGGCGGCCTCGCTGGGCCAAGTCCATCGCGCCGCCTTGCGCGACGGCCGGCCCGTCGTGGTGAAAGTGCAGCGGCCCGATATTCGCGAGCGGATTGCCGCGGACTTCGATGCCCTCAGTGACATCGCGGAATCCCTCGACCATCACCGGAGGTCGGCAAACGCTACGCCTTTCAGCGCCAACTCCAGGAACTTCGCAAGATGGTCCGGAATGAGTTGAATTACCGGCTGGAGGCGGAGAACCTCAAGATTCTCGGTCAGAACCTCAAGGGCTTCGACCGCGTCGTCGTCCCCCAGTCACCGGTGGTGCCAGGGGTTTCAGCCCTGGAAGGCGAGCCCTCTTGCCTCATTCAGATCACATATTCCGGCATTGTGTCCGGTTCTGCTTTCGGCTCGGGCACGGGACGGCCGTCCCCAGGAATGGTCTTCATCCGCAATTCGGGTGGTTTGATGGTCACGGTGGAGTTCGGCGGAACGCTGGAAATGACGAATACCGAGCCGCCGATGACCGAGTTCTCGCCAATCACCGTGTTGCCGCCCAATATGATGGCGTTGGCGTAGATCGTGACGTTGTCCTTGACCGTGGGATGTCGTTTGGCCTCGCGGATGACCCGGCCGCGCTCGTCCTTGGGAAAGGAAAGTGCGCCCAACGTCACGCCCTGATAGATCTTCACGTTGCTTCCGATGTCAGTGGTCTCGCCGATCACCACACCCGTCCCGTGGTCGATGAAGAAGTTTCGCCCGATGTTGGCGCCGGGGTGGATGTCGATGCCCGTCTCGAGGTGTGCCCATTCCGACATGATCCGGGGCATGAGCGGGACGTCGAACTTGTAGAGCAAATGGGCCATACGTTGGACACTGATGGCCATCAGCCCGGGATACGCTAGGATCACCTCATCCATGTTCATGGCTGCCGGATCGCCGTCGTAGGCCGCCTGCACGTCGCCCGCCAGCCTGTCCCGTATGGCCGGAATCTCTTCCAGAAAGCGGATGGTCAGCTCCCGCGCTCGGCGCTCGTCAGGCCGGTGGCTGATTCTATTTGGATGTTGGGCCTCATCGGCATAGCAAAGGCACAGATAGATTTGGCGGAACAAGACCTCCCCGATGCGCGGCAACAGGTCACCCACGTGAAACCCCACGTTATGCCGGGTCAGATGCTGCCGGCCGACGAAACCGGGATAGAGCAACTCGAGTAAATCCCGCAGGAGTTGGACGATTTCGCTCCGCGAGGGCAAGAACAGCCGATCAATATGTTGCGTCCGCCGGTCGGCGTGGTAGCTGGCCACCATGTGATCGACGAGTTCAGCCAGCTTGGGACCGATGACGAAATCTTCGGTCATCATCGATGAACCTTTGGTCGCAATTGCACGACCAACGCGGGAGTCCTTACTCTTCGTTGGCCGCTCTTTCCCGCGTGCATGTTATACAATGGGAGAAGTCAGTACACCTAGTCGTTCGATTTCCAACTCGATGCGGTCGCCGGGTTTCAGCCAGCCGTCGGTTTTTTCAGGCCCGAGCTCGAGAATGCAACCGGTTCCGGCCGTGCCACTGCCGATCAGGTCGCCCGTGTAGAGCATCACGTCTTGCGATGCCCTGGCGATCAAGCGAGTGAAATCGTAATGGATCGTACTGAAGTTGCTGCGGGAGATTTCCTTGCCGTTTTTCCGGGCGGTCATCACCAGATCGTACCTGCCCGGCCCGACGCGCTTGTCGGCCAGCTCGTCCTTGGTAACCACCCAAGGTCCGAGGGCGGTGGCGAAGTCCTTTCCCTTGGCCGGCCCGAGCAGGCATTTCATCTCTTCGCGCTGCAGATCGCGGGCGGAAAAGTCGTTGAGAACCGCGTAGCCGAAAATGGCGTCTTCGGCCTGGGCGCCGCCGGCGTCTTGAACCTTGGAACCAATGATGCAGGCCGCTTCGAGTTCGAAGTCCAATTCATTCGTCGCCGCCGGCTTCTTGACCGGTTCGAGATGCCCCTTCAGCGTTGTGGGGTTGGAAAAGTAGAACACGGGAATCTCATACCAGGTGGGAATCATCTCCTGCCCGCGCCGTGCCCGGGCGGCTTTCACATGTTGCTCGAAGGCGTAGAAATCGCGGAATGTTCGCGGATCGGGCACCGGTGGGAGCCAGCGCCGCACCTTGGCCAGGGCCACAGCCGCTCCGGTCGCGTTTCGCGCGCGATCCATCAACCCCGGCACACCGAACTCCTCGAGAGCCACTCGCAGGCTCGGCGGCCCTTCCAGGGGCAGCACGCCGTCGTCCTTTCCGATCGCCAATACGGGCTTCGACCGGCCCTCCAACTCAACTACACAAAACCGCACCGTAGCGTCTCCAAACGACTCCTGATCCACGATACTACTGTTCGCGGGGCATGCTAACGGACCGGATCGAGAATCACTAGACCCGGCTCTGCTTTTTTTGTTTGCCCCTTGATACGCGGCGCGGCCGCCGATTCCGACGCCCGGGGGCGAGGCCTGACTACGACGTGACCCGGCGTGTAGAGTGGGACTACAAAGGACTCGACCGGTTTGGTAGAATCACGGACATGAAGTTCGACAAATGCCTGCGATATTCGCGATGCCTTGAGTTTCGACGAAAATGATAGCTTGATCCCTGATAGTGCGGGCCGAGGACTTCACCCCGCGCGGAGGTTCCCGGTCAGGTCGAGAATCGTGCGTCCGCGCCGACTAAAGTCGGCGGCTCGCTGAACGACGCCGATTTGCCACTCGCCCCGAGTTTATGGGGTTGTCGAGGGCACCAAGCGACGGAACGACGAAGGGAAAGCGAGCCGCGGCCTTAAGCCCGCGCGGAGGTTCTTGGGTTCTGGAATGTTCATCGAGAATCGTGCGTCCGCGCCGACTGAAGTCGGCGGCTCGCTGCCCTCTCCATTAACGCGAGAGGGGGCTGGGAGCCGGCCGCCGCGGGTGGCCGCGAAAGTGAGCGTGATCGTTCCGGCGTACAACGAGAGCCAGAACGTGGACGTCCTGGCCTCTGCGGTTGGGCGCGTGTTGGAGAATCAGGACTACGAACTTCTCTTCGTCGACGACGGAAGCCGCGACGATACCTTTGGGCGCATCGAGGCCCTGGCCCGGGCGAATCCGAAGGTGCGCGGGCTGGGGCTTTCGCGTAACTTCGGCCATCAAGCCGCTTTGCTGGCCGGCCTGCACCATGCAATTGGCGACGTGATCATCACCATGGACGCCGATCTGCAACATCCGCCGGCGATCATTCCGGCACTGATCGACCGGTGGCGCCAAGGCGCCCACATCGTGCACACGCTTCGCGACGACCCGCCGGACTTTGGCCGGCTGAAGCGGGCCGCCACCAGCGTTTTCTACCGGCTGTCGAGCGTGCTGTGCGGGGTGCCTCTGGTCCGGGGCATGAGCGATTTTCGCCTATTGGACCGGCGTGTCGTCGACGAACTCAAGAAGCTCCGCGAGGCCCGACCGTTTCTCCGCGGCGTGTTTACCTGGATGGGCTATGAAAGCGCCGTTGTTTCGTACACTGCCCAGGGCCGCCATGCCGGGCCGGCGAAATATACGTGGCGAAAGCTCGCCCGCTTGGCCGCCGACGGCATGTTTTCCTTCTCGACCGTGCCGCTGCGCATGGGGCTGCCGTTGGGTGCCATCATAGTGGCATTGAGTGTCGTGGAGTTGTGGTACGTGGGGGCGGCGGGCTGGGCCGGGGGGGCGCTTCCCGGCTGGACGGCCGTGGGACTGATGGGGCTTCTGTTGGGCATGTTATTTCTTCTGGTCGGCATACAAGGAGTGTATATTGCCCGGCTGTACGAACGCGCTGTCGGACGGCCCGCTTTTATCATCGAGCGTTTCATCGGTGAGCCGATCGACAAACCGCCCAAGCGTCAAGACGTCGAGACGGGTCACGGCTCATAGAATGCAGACCGGGTGACGAACTATATTACTAGGAATCGCGTGGGCCTTTTTTTTGAGTTGACCGCCCTGGCCTCCTACGCCTTGGCTCTATTTGCATTGCAGACGGTCCAGTTCAACATTGTGAGTTACTTGTCAGCCCGCGTCACCGGGCCGATGTATTGGCCCGCGGTGGTCTTCGCGGGCTTAACGCTTGTGCTGTTGTGTGCGGGCGCCTTGGGGACGAACTCGAGTGGAAAAACCCCGTTGCTGTGGCCGCTGTTCACTACCCTGCCCGTTTGGTGGTTCGCGTTTAGTGACTCGCCTCCACGATTTGCAGTGAGCTTGCTGATGGTCCTGTCCGGCGCATGGGCGGCCTTTCGAGTCGGGGTTCGTATTCATCCTCTTCCGGGGCCGCAGGGTTCTCATGCCTACGCACTCTTGGCCGTTTTGGGCGCCATCGTCGTTCTGACGGTCGTGCACACGCGCATTCAAATCAACTTTTACGAACACTTCATGCTCGGCCATGCCGACTTCGGACACTACACCGAGGAGTTGCATAATCTGTTGGCCGGGCGCGGGCCGCGTAGCGACAGCTTCGAGTGCACGCGCTTCGGCTTGCATTTCACGCCTTTGATCTTCGTGCTCGCGCCGGGGTATTGGCTCTGGCCTTCGCCGTACTACCTAATGGTTTGCGGTCCGCTGCTGTTACATGCCGTCGCCCTGCCCGTGTATTTGCTGGCCCGCCGCCTATCCGGCTCGGCGCTGGTGGCGTTGTTGTTCGCACTGGCATGGCTGCTTCTGCCTTCGCTGAGTCGAATGGTCTATGCGAATACCTACGGTTTCCAATGGACTTATTTCAGCATGCCTCTGCTTGCTCTCATGGTCACCACGGGCGTTGGAAGCCGCGCGCCCGGGGCATCGATCGACTCCAGCAATGACCCGTCGAGTGCCAATCGGGAACACCGAGAAGGGTCCGCTCAAGAGCGGCAGTCCACTCCGCGTTTCGGCCTCTCGCTGCTCTTCGCCGTGTTGGCCATGCTGTGCGAGGAAACGGTCACGGCCGTCACCTTCGGCTGGGGCCTTTATTTGGCGTCCTTCACGCCACGCCGCAGAATGGGATGGATGCTGGCACTTGTCTCGCTTGTCTATCTTGTGTTGTGCGTGAAGGTGTTGATTCCGTTCTTTGCCGCCGGGGCACGCTATGAGCGCTTCGATCTGTTTGGCCAGCTGGGGCGGTCCTTGCCTGATCTGCTGGCGGCACCCTTCACCCAGCCGGGGCTCTTCTTTGGCCGACTGGTTCGGCGCGAGGCACTCTACTATGTGCTCGTGCTGTTGGCCTCCATGGCCGTGCTTCCCCTGCGTAGGTGGCGAATGGCGCTGGCCGCGGTGCCCGCCCTGGGCATGGTGCTCTTGCTCCAAAACGCCGAATGGTTAAGTGTCAAGTTCTGGCACCAAGCCGGCCTTTTGCCGGTGCTATTTCTGGCCGGCGTGTCGTCGCTGCAAGAGTGGGCCGCCGGGGCCACGGGGCGCATGCCCGCGTCAAGGCAACCTGGGGACTTAGGCATGGCGCTCGGGCGAAAGGATTCGCCCGAGGGTGTGGGCCGAGATAGGAATCTCGGCCCAGCGAATCTCAGCCTAGCGAATCGCCAGCGCGGCTTGGCCTTCGCCGCGCTTATCGCGGCGACGATGAGTCACTATTTCTTCGGCTTTTCACCGCTGAGCAAACCCTATGCCGTGTACGCTGGCGACCCGCGAATGCAAACCGAAGACGCTCGCTTCACATTCATCCGCCGGATGAAACAGACGATTCCTCGCGACGCAAGCGTACATGCCACCGAGCGGCTGGCCGCCCACTTCATGGGCCGCCGGCGTTTGTTCACCGGCGGGGGCGAACGCGGGGCCGATTTTGTGCTCATCGATCGCAACGACGATTGGGACTCCACCAGTCTCCCGCGGGAGGCCGGCCGCTACGCGGCGGATCCCAACTACGACGTCGTTGCCTCCGAAGCGGGTATCGTTGTTTTCCGCGCGAAAAAGGTAGGCGACGGCATTTAGAGTCATTGCATGAAATAGATCTGAGGTTTTTCCAGCAGCCCGGACTTGCGTTGGGCTTCGGGGACATTGGGCGAGGAGATGAAGGCCCTGGCCTTCTCGAGGTCGGTGACGTCAAAGAGCACGAAGACCTCCTGTGGGTCGTCGAGACGCGCCAGAGGCGTTGCAGGCGAAGCCCCGATTCTTGCTGAGCCTGGGGGCGAGCCTTGCATCACGGTTTCTTTTATCGCGATCGGTCTTGATTCGTAACATGGTCGGTGGGGACGATGCCGTCGCTAGCGCCCACGGCCGCGCCGGGTCTTCCGACCCTTGCCGTTGGAGATCGCCTCAATGGTGGCGACATGCAAGTATGGAACCAAGGCCTAGCGCTCGCCATCGTCAAAGGCAATGAATACGTCGGACTAGGGCGACGGCCAAGCCCAGATTGGCGACATCGTAATCCTTGCCACTGGTAAGCACGAGGCGAAACGGCACGAAAGGGATCACGTCGCAGCAACTCTCGGACGTTTTCAGCGGTCATGCCTGAATTTCTAACGGCCGCAGTCGGCGGATTCAATCTGCCCCCTGCTTCACCGCCGGTCTCGACGGCGAGTTCCGCACTGTATTGCAACCGGCTCCTCATGGGTATAAGATCGGGATACTGAAAAGAAAGACCCGATGCGGGGGTTCTATGTCGATCGAACCCGGGCCTCGGCCCGAAGAGACGATTAGCTTTGACGAATTCTCGAAAGTCCGGCTGCGGATCGGCCGGGTGATCGAGGCCGTCAACCACCCCAATGCCGATAAGCTGCTGGTGCTCAAAGTTGATCTGGGCGACGAACAGCGGCAGATTTGTGCCGGCCTTCGTGGCCACTACGCGGCGGAGCAACTGCTCGGGCGGAACTTGGTGATCGTAACCAACCTCGCGCCTCGGACTATGCGCGGGATCGAAAGCCGCGGGATGCTGCTGGCCGCCTCGAGCGCCGACCGGAGCCGAGTAATCGTGCTTTCGCCCGAATCCGATATCGAACCGGGCAGCGTAGTGAGTTGATGCCAAGAATGCATGCTGGAACCCTCTCGTGTCTTCTTCCCCGGTGGGGGAGGCTTTGGATGCTCGTCGCGTCGCTTTTGCTAATCCCCTTCGCAAGCGCCTTCGGCTGCAGCGACCCTCGGTTCAAACAAAAGCAAAGTCAACGTGACGACCAAATGCGGAGCCTGGTCACGGAACAAGCGAAACGCGCATGGGAGCGAGAAAACCGGCTCAGCGAATTCCACTCGTTTCATCAGAAACGAAGCAAAACGCATGCCGAGCATCTGCAACAGTCGTGGAACCTGATCGAACAACGCTACGCCAAACGGCTGAAAGCCTGGAGCGAGCAGGCTCCGCGCCGGCGCGAATTCACCCAGAGAGTATTGAAAGGCAAGCCCCAGGAAATCGACGACACCTGGGCCAAGATGATCTACTGACCGCGGCCTCCGGGCCGACAGCGCCACTGCCCACCGACGCCGATACAATGGCGCAGGTGATGCCCGATGCCACATTCGATGGCGCCCTGGAGGCGGCGATTTCACGCTGGGGGCTGCGGCTGGAGCCGGAACAAATCGCCCGCTTGCGGGCCCATTTCCAGGCCGTTGTCGAGGCCAACCAGCGCTTCAATCTGACACGAATTACCGAGCCCGACGAAGCGGCCGTCCGGCACTATGCCGATTCCCTCGCGTTACTTCTTTGGTGCCGGGATCGTGGGATTTCGGCGCGATCGGTTTTGGACATTGGTAGCGGGGCGGGCTATCCCGCCGTGCCGCTGGCGGTCGCGCGACCCGAGTGGGCGGTGACAGCACTGGAATCAACCATCAAGAAAGCCAGGTTCCTCCAACGGGTCACGGGCGAATTGGGTCTCATCACCCTCACCGTAATCGCGGTTCATTCCGCCCACTGGAAGTCACCTGCAAAGTTCGATCTGATCGTTTTTCGAGCCGTGGCTCCGCTCGACGTTTGCCTGAAGCGAGCGGCTCATCACGCCGCGCCCGGCGGTTGGCTGGTGGCCTATAAAACGGCGTCGCTGCCCGCAGATGAAAAGGCCGCCGCGGGCCAAGTCGTGGCCAGCCTCAAGCTTAGGCGGGCGGAGCCTTATGGGTACGAGCTTTCCTTTCGCGGCGAAGTCATTCGCCATGCTCTGTTCCCCTTCCAAAGCGCGCGGCGGTAAACAGGGGGACCCCGTCCAGCGCTGGAAGCCCCTGGCAACCGTCGTGCGTCCTCCGGGCGAAGACCTTGGCTCGCATTGATTCTCACCTCTTTCGCATGACCGACCAGCGGCCGCGCCCGCTGACATGGCGATTAATCGCGAGCGCTGGCGCAGTGTCTAATTCCGGGAGCGGCGCGGCCCCGTTGTCCATGTGGCGAAGGCGCACCCATGCTTCAATCAAGGTGCGCCTATCGGGGGACGATTGACTCCGTTTCCAGGCATTGCGGATGGGTTGCGAATTGGATGTCGCGCGGGCCGATCTGGTAGACCGGCGTCCATTTACGGACCTCGAACCGCATTCGGGCCTTTAGTTTCGGCCATTCAGCCGTCGTAACGCGGGGGAGGAGGGGACCACCGGGCTGCATGCGTCTGTAGTCCTCTAGGTTCGATTGCATCTCGATGTTCCCATCGGCGCCGCGAAAGATGACCCGCCGAACCAGGTGCGGTGGGAACCGGTCGAGCCAGTATTCCTTGCCGATGGTGCCCCGGCCAGGCTCGCCATGCGTCAGGAACAACACCTGCTGGAAATCCTCAGCAACCCTTTGGGTGACGTGTGTGCCGGACTGGATCGACCGGCCCTGCGAATCGACGGGTACCGGGGTCAGGCCCAGGGCATCGACAAGCTGATCCGGCCGAGCGGGGAGGTCCGGCGGCGGCTCGTCGGATTCATCATGGCTCCCGCAGAAAAACGTGTCGTCCTGCCGAATGAAGCACCAATAGCGCTCTTGATTGGACCCGAAGAGGAGCTGCGTGTCACCGAGTTTCTTGAGCTCGAAGCGGACGAAAATCGGGGCCCGATAGAAGAGCACGCCTTCCAGATGGTAGCTTCGCCGCCGTCCTTTCTCCGTCGTAAAGTACCCGTCCACGGCTCCGGCCGCGCGAAGCGTTCCGCCGATTCGTGCGATGTTTTCGTTCACGATCCGAGCAGCCTCCGGCAGGGGGATCGGCTCAGACTTGATTCGGTCGGGCCGCCGAGGCTGCTGACAGCCGGCCAGCAAAAGCGCGCATATCGTTACGAATCGTCCGTTTGGCGTGAGTGTGCCGGTCAACTCGCACCCGCGGCGGGCTGGGAGACCGGTTCGAGGTCGGTCCATGTACCCATGTCGTTGTGCAGGATGGTACCTAGCTGGCGGCTGACGCCTTCGATCTGCTCTTCCGTGAGCCGCGGGTTGATCACCTGATGGGCCGTGCGGTCGCGGAGCAGCGTGAGCGTCCAGACCTCTTGGCTCTGATCCGCGACCGACCCCTCATAGCGCAAAAGCCGTTTGCGCATCAGGATCAAGGCCAGCACGAAGCGAAACTGCAACCGGGCCGGCTCGGTCTCTTCCGCGAGCCGCTGGAAGAATTGGACCAGGATTTCGTCTTCAACGAATACCTTCTTCCGTCGCTCCTTCGGTGGCACCCTGGTTTTGAAACTGCAAAAGCTGCCAGGCGGAGTGCCTTGCCAGGCTTCGACGCTGAAATCGACGCGGCGGAAGGACTCGCCCTCCTCAAACAGCACGGTGTAGAACGGCTCGCCCTCGGCCAGTTGCCGCCCAGTCACCCCACAGCATCCCTTCGGTGTTTCTACCTGCCATTGGTGGGTCATAGACTTCGGGTTTCCCTTTGCGGTATTGGAGTTTTCGGAATGGCTATCGTCAAGGCACAATTACGCCGGGTGTCGAATCTTGTTAATCGCCGGTCCGCCCTTGGACTCTTTGCAACGCGGCCTCTTGCACGAGAGCTTTTTGAGTATATGCTTTGAGTGACCGGCAAGCGATCGTTCGGTCATGGCGTTCCGGTTTGGAGATGGAACGAAAGGTAGATTCGTAAGGAGGCGATGCAGTGGCTGGGCGTAGCCGCAAGTCTTCGGGGCGGGGTACCGCCGTATCCTTAGGTATTCTGGCCGCCGCGACGATCGGGTCGTGGTGGGTCTTTCTTCGCGGCGATGGCGTCCGGGATTCGCGAAACAGTCGAACGCTGACCGCGATGGCTTCATTGCCGGCCGATTTACCGGAAAGTGCAAGCGGTGGAATAACATCGCCAAGCGTTCCGGCTCCTTTGCCGCAGGAAGCAAGCGAACCTGCGAGGCCACCCGAACCCCCAAGCTCTCGCATTCCGGCCCTGATCGAAGCGTCAGCCGAGGCCCGCCAGCGAAACGATTTGCTTTCTGCGCGGACGAGCCTTGGCCACGCCCTGGCTCTCGCCCCGGCCGAGCCGCAGCGGGGCAAAGTGCGAGCAGAAGTAGCCGAGCTGGCCGAAGAGACCATTCTTTCGCCGCGGATCTACGAGGGCGATCCGCTGGCAGCCCGATACGTCCTCCAGCCCGGCGACACCCTGGCCAAGGTGGCCGCGGAGAACAAAGTCACTGCCGAACTGTTGGCCGCCCTCAACCGCATCGCGGATAAGAATCTGGTCCGGGCCGGCCAGGTGATCAAGCTGGTGAAGGGTCCGTTTCACGCCGTGGTGGATAAGAAAGCGTATGTACTGGACGTTTACCTGGGCGATTGCTTCGTGCGGTCATTTCGAGTGGGGCTGGGGGCCGACGACAGCACGCCCAACGGCACGTGGAGGGTGTCCAGCAAGCTGGTGAACCCGACCTATTATCCGCCGCGCGGCGGCACGATCATCGCCGCGGACGATCCGGCCAACCCCCTGGGCGAGCGTTGGATCGGCCTCACGGGCATCGACGGGGCCGCCCTCGGGCAGGAGCGCTACGGAATCCACGGCACCATCGAACCGGAAAGCATCGGCCAAAGCAGCTCCATGGGCTGCATCCGCCTCCAAAATCCCGACGTCGAGCTGCTATACACCTACCTAGTCGAAAAACACTCGACAGTTACCGTTGAATAGTCACCCTGCAAGGCCGCCGCGCGCGACCCTGTGAGGTTGTTGCGAAACATGCTGCTGCGAGAGTCCTTTCTCGCACCCATCCTGCGGGAATCCCTTGCCCAAAAGAACCCCGATCTATACAAGTGCCCAGTCGTGGCGCAGCTGGGTATGCGATAGCTACGCATCGTCGGGAGCGCAAAGATGTCGCGCATTCCGGTCACGACGAAGTTTACGTCTTTTGCAAGCTGTGTAGGCGTTCAGAATGCCCAATCGCAATTCCAATTAGGGGGCTTATTCGTCTAGGCGGCGGATGGTCGCGCCTAGGCAGGTGAGTTTTTCTTCGATCCGCTCATAGCCGCGGTCGATGTGGTAGATGCGATGCACTCGCGTCGTGCCCTTGGCTACCAGGCCGGCCAAGACCAGCGCGGCCGAGGCCCGTAAGTCGGAGGCCATCACCGGAGCGCCGACCAGCCGCTTGACGCCCTCCACGATGACTGTCGGACCTTCCTTGCGCAGGTGGGCGCCCATGCGATTCAATTCCCCCACGTGCAGAAAGCGGTCGGGGAAGATTTTCTCGGTGATGACGCTGTTGCCCTCGGCCAGGCAGGTCAGGGCCATTGCTTGGGCCTGCAAATCCGTGGGGAAGCCCGGATAGGGCTGGGTGGTGATCTCCACGGGTTCTAATCGCCGGGAAGAGGAAACCTCGATGCCCTTCTCGCCGCGCTCAACGATCACACCCATCTGCCGCAGCCGGTCCACGACGGCGCGCATGTACTCGAGTCGGGCGCCTTGCAGTTGCACGTCGCCGTTGGTGATGGCGGCGGCGATGAGATAGGTGCCCGCCTCGATGCGGTCGGCCACGACACGGTGAGGCACGCCCTTAAGGCCTTCCACGCCGTCGATGGTGATTTGCGGGGTCCCGTGACCGGAGATCCGCGCTCCACAGGCGTTGAGATAGTTGGCCAAGTCGACGACCTCCGGTTCACAAGCGGCGGATTCGATAATCGTGCGTCCGTCGGCCAGGACGGCCGCCATCATCACATTGGCCGTGGCCGTCACCGACGACCCGAACGGACCGCCGAGGAAGATTTCCGCACCTTTCAGCTTTTTGGCTCGTAGCAGAACATCGCCATTGGCCAGTTCGAAGTCGGCACCGAGCGATTGCAAACCCAGGATGTGCAAGTCGATGGGCCGATCGCCGATGGCACAGCCCCCGGGCATGGAGACCTGTGCCCGTTTTCGCTTCGCCAGCAGCGGACCCATGACGCAGACGCTCGCCCTCATTTTGCTGACCAGCTCGTATTCGGCGTGGGCGTTCATCTCGTCCTCGACGCGAAGATGGAGCGCTCCTTCCGCGTCACGTTCGGCCTTCACGCCAAGCCGATGTAGCAACACTTGCATGGACCGGACGTCTTCTAAGTCCGGCACGTTGGTCAAAATCGACTCACCTTCGGTTAGGATTGCAGCGGCCATGATGGGCAAGGCCGCGTTCTTGGCCCCGTTGATATCGATCTTGCCTTTGAGGCGATTGCCGCCGACGATTTCAAAAAACTGCACGGCTTAGAAGCCCCTCTCTTTGCCGCGGCCGATCCCGGCGCATTCCCGAGGATTATCTCGGCCCGCTCCGTCCGAACACGATCACACGTTCCTTGCCCGTTACGCGATCTTTCAAGGTCGATCGATGGATCAGCGCTCCTGCCTGTATGATCGTCTCGATCGCTTTCGTTGCTTGATCGTCTCCAACCTCCAAGGCCATCGCGCCCTCTTCGGCGAGGACGTTTGGGGCAGTGACCGCCAGACGACGGTAGAAGGAAAGACCGTCCCCGCCGTCGGTGATGGCCATGGCAGGCTCAAAACTCCGCACGTTTGGGTGGAGGCGCGCGAAAGCCGCCGCCGAAACGTAGGGGGGATTGCAAAGCACGATGTCGAAACCTCTTGGCGGAATGGCGCCAGGCGCGAAATTCAAACCGTCCGCCTGGATGAGTTTCAGCCGGTCGGCCACAAGGTGCCGTTCGGCGTTGCGCCGGGCAATGGCCAGCGCGGGACCGGAAAGATCGCTGCCCACGGCCGTTGCGCCGGCCAGGTGCGTCAGCACGGCGATCACAATGCAGCCACTTCCCGTCCCCAGATCCAGCAGATGTGGCGTCTCTCGCCTCATCTTTCGACGGTGGTCGATGGCCCATTCGACCAGCGTTTCGGTCTCGGGCCGGGGGATCAAAACGTCCCGGGAAAGCGCAAAAGTAAGCGAAAAGAACTCCTTTTCTCCCACCAGATACGCCACGGGCTCTTGCTCTGCCGCCCGGCGGCTCAACTGCCGGAATTGGACCAATTGCGGGTCGTGGAGGGACCGATCGAAGCGGGTATAAAGGTCGATACGCCGACAACCCGCGGCATGGGACAACAGAAGCTCGCTACAGAGTCGCGGCTCGGCCACTCCGTGGCGCCGCAGATAGTCGGCGGTCCAATTAAGCAGTCGGCCAATGGTCCAGATGGCATCGCCGACCCCAGTGGCTGTCATCATCAATCAGAATCATAACTTACGCGTTTTCGGCCGCAATCGTAGGGAGGTCCTCCAAGCCGCGCCAGGGTCCCGGCGATGCCTTCAAACTGTCGATGGGGATGCAAGATTGAATCGAATCACGCCTGTGAATCGTTGAAAACGTAGGCGACTAGCACGGATCGGAAAAGGGGCGAAATGCCGGCGAACGAAGCCAAGATGCCAAAAAAAGTGCGAATTCCCTGGAAAAAACGCTTGATTCTTACACGCGGGAGGCTTAGATTCGGGTGCGCGTGGTCTTTTTTGTCACGGCGTTTACAGAAAGGAATGGGTGCGATGGTGAAGAAAACGGGTGGAAATAACTCAGCAGGAAAAGCGCTGTCCAAGTCTCAGGTATACTCGGAATTGGCCCAGGCGGCGGAATTGTCGCGCAAGCAGGTCGCGGCGATCTTCGACGGATTGACCGACCTGATCAAGCGGGAAATCGGCAGGAAAGGCCCGGGGCTTTTTACCGTTCCCGGCCTGATGAAGATCAAAGTCGTCCGCAAGAAAGCAACCAAGGAGCGGGTGGGGGTCAACCCGTTCACGGGCCAGGAACAAGTTTTCAAGGCCAAGCCGGCGCGCAACGTCGTCAAGGTCCAAGCGCTCAAAGCCATGAAGGCCATGGTGTAACGCTCGGCGTATCGCCGCTTCAACGAAAGCGGTCCAGGGCGAACGCGCTGATGGCAGCTAGCTGAAGAAAGCAAGCCAGGACAAGGCGTCCCGTGGCCGGCATAGATTGATCGCTTAAGAGCGCGGTTGCTCCCCATACCGCAGCGACGATGGCCACCATCTGTAGCAGCGCTCCAAACAGGCGGAGTACGGAGAAGTCCTGCTGCCGCTCGCGGCGATGCGCGCGGTCGAGTTGTGCATGGATTTGCCGCAAGAGTTGGATGACAGGTTCGTCGTGCCCCTGGGCATCGGCCACTATGGGACTCGAAGGCCTTTTGCCCGCAGATTCGATGGCGACAGCGGCCTCGGCGATGGATCGGACGCGAACCGTGGGTTGAACGGCCAGGGCACCGGTAGGAGTGCCGCGTTCGATCAGAATTGTTCGGCAGCCGGCACGCTGACCCGCCTCCACGTCCGTGGCCGAGTCGCCGATCATCCAGGAACGGGCTAGGTCGATGTCCAACTCGCGGGCCGCTTGGAGCAACATCTGCGGACCCGGTTTGCGCAACTCGGAGTCTTTGCGGTACTCCTCCACGACGGCTTTGGGGCCATTCAGAAAGGGGCAATAGTAGGCACCGTCCAAGCTCGCGCCGGACGCTTGCAACAGCTCCTCCACTCGAACGTGGACCTTGGCCAGCGCAGCTTCGTCGAAAAGTCCACGGGCCACGCCCGATTGGTTGGAAATAACAACCACGCGGTAACCGGCCTCCGAGAAACAGCGAATCGCATCGGCCGCCCCGGGCACGAGCCGCACTTCGGCGGGGTCGCGAATATATCCCGTGTCCTCGATGATCGTACCGTCGCGATCCAAAAAGACGGCAGGCAACTTCATGCGTCACCGGGCCGAGCGAGTTTCTCGATCACGGCTTGGCGCAAAAGGGGCAGAATCAGTTCGTGCTGACCGATCACTTCATGGCCGAACCCCGGCACGACGGGGCGGAGGACGACGTTTTGATGCGGCCGGTAGTGGCGGATCATATCAAAGTTGGCTGTGGTCATGGCATCCAAGTTAACGCCCAAATTGCGGGCGATACCCACCGCTTTCAAGAAAACTTCGGGCAGGATGACGGCCGACCCAACATTGAGCCAAACGCCACCGACGCTTCCGCCCTCTGCGGCGCCGAGGTTGCCGACGACGTCACAAATCAGCCGAAAGTCGTGCATCGAGGCTGTCCCGATCGCTCCGCCGTCGGCTTTGGCCGACATGTGGATCGTATCCGTGCCCAGGGCCACGTGCACGGACGCCGGTATGCCGGCCAGAGCGGCCGCTGCAAAGACGCTTTGCTCGGGATGCGGAGTTTCGCGCTCGACCAAAAGACGGCCCACGGCCTCGCCCAAGCCGATCTTGTTTCGGGCGGCGAATTGGGCGGCGGCGTCGAAAAACTCCATGGTTTCCTGAACCATACCGAACGTCCCGTCGCGGATGGTGTCGGCCACCTCCTCGCTTGTCTCGCCGAGCGACGCCAGCTCAAAATCATGGATGGCCGTGGCGCCGTTCCCGGCAACAGCGGATACCACGCCGCGGCGGATCAGGTCGATGAGAACCGGTCCGCAGCCGACTTTGAGCACGTGGGCGCCGAAGGCAAGTACCACAGGCCGTTGATGCCGCACAGCCGCCGCGATGGCCGATACCGTGTTTCGGAAAGCCTGGGCCCCTAGGAACCGAGGCATCGAGTTAAACAATTCGGCCGCCGTCGCGCCAACTTCCGGCAGCTTGGCGACGTTTTCGATGCCGGCTTTATGCCGTCGGCGCTGCACACTGATCAACTTAATTTTCGAAAGGTCGACCGGTCTGTATGCTCGAGTCATACCGCGCCCGTTTTGTTCGAGTCAACCGTTCGGCAGAGAACGGTCTGCAGCATTCTATCGCCGTCGCCGAGAAAGTCGATGGCGATCTTGACCACGTGGAGGCCGGCGAAATCTTGGGCGGTCAGATCAGCCAGCTTGACGGCGTCTTTCTCGGTGGTGAGCAGAAGGTCGTGCGGTGGGAGACGACGCTCGCGCCGAATAAACTCAAGGTCCTCCGGACGATAACGATGATGGTCGGGCCACCAATGGACGTCGGCCACCTCGATTCCAAGAGTTTCAACCGTTTTTCGGAACGATTCGGGATTGCCGATTCCGGCAAACAGCACGGCCCGCCGACCCGTCCAAGGTACTGGCAGTGGCCCTCCTTTGAGATTCTCCACCGCAATGACACGATGTTGGCACTGCAAATGAATCGCCGCCGGGGCGAGCTGCCGCAGCCGTACTGCGAGCGCCGCCCGAGTGTCTGGGGACACCTGATCGCAGCGCGTTAGCACGATGACATCCGCCCGCGCCAGAGCGTGCACGGGTTCTCGCAGCAGGCCCCGCGGCAGCAGATATCCGAAGCCAAAAGGGCACGTGGCATCAACCAGTACGATATCCAGGTCACGATGAAGACGGCGGTGTTGAAAGCCGTCGTCCAGGACGATCGTGTCGACCTTCCACTGGGCATTCGCAGCGTGGGCCGCACGGGCCCGATCGGGATCGCAGATGCAAACCGAATTGTGAGCATACCTCTCGATCAGCCGCTGCTCTTCATTGGCCTGGCCCGAAAAGGATCCAAAACCACGAGCGATGACGGCCGGGCGGCGGTCGAGGGCTTCCAACCTGGAAACAAGCTCGATCACCAACGGCGTCTTGCCCGTACCGCCGACGGTGAGGTTCCCCACGCTGATCACGGGCAGGGGCACTCGGACTTTCGGCCCGCGGACGTCGTACCAGCGATTGCGAGCCGCGGCCGCCGTCGCGTATCCGCCGGCCAATACGCGAAGCACCCCGCGGGCAATCGTTGCCCGTACACCGGGGGGGGCGGTGATCACGCGTCGGTGCCAGGATGCAATGTCCACGCGGCCATTATACCCGACCGTCGCTCGATGAACCGTCGCCGGCAAAGCTTTGGCTATGTGTAGGCGACGGCCGCGCACGTGACGCACGTCTGAGTTGGGATATCCACGGCCTGATGATAGGCCAGCAACGTGGGTGTCTTGCTCTTCAGCACCGTGGCCAGGACGAAGATGCAACCGGCACTGCAGACGCGCGTGGGATTGCTGTCCTCTGCCAGGGTATCTCGAAAGCCTTCGGGATCACCGGCGGCCAGCCGGGCCAGGGCCCCTTGATCGCGCCGGCGAACCGCGCCGAGAAACGCATCGTCGAGCGTGCGCTGGTCGCCGAAGGCCGCCCCAACATGGCTCAAGTCTGCTCCGGCAATTAGCAAAGTATCATCCGCGTCAGCGGCGAGCACCTCTCCAAGGATCGTGGCGAAGTCCCGCAAATTCACGCCCTTTCCGTCGGACGGTTGGGTGCCCGACGGACCGCAGGGATCGGGGCAAAGCACGGCCAGCAACCGGAAGGAGCCGGCCCCGTACAAATGTTGGAGCCACGCCACCTGCAACTCGACGGAGTGCTCACGCAGGTGATCGAGTTCGAAGGTGCGCAGGTCTCCGCAGCGAGATTCGAGCTGATCGAGCAAACCACGGTCCGTCCGTGTGGTGCCGAATGGTGTCACAAAATCATTGGCCGTGGCTACGACTGTGTTGGAACGTCCAAAGTGATTGGTTCCTAGAATGACGACGCGCTCGGGCCTTCGGCGGTGCCGAAGCGTGGCATAGGCCGCCGCGTAGCAAGGGCGTCCGCGCGGATAATCCAAGTGAGGGGCAATGAACCCGGCGATGGGTTGGGCGACGCCGGCGTCGTCGCTACCCGCCAGCATTTGCTCGAACATGCGGCCGGAGCCGTCCAGGCCCGGCAGCATACCCGCGCGCATCCTTCGCGTGCCTCCGCGGCGATACGCGAGCAACAGCGAATCGTAATACGCATCAAACGACGGCCCATCGAGAAACTTGGCCCGGTCGAGTTGTTCCACCACGGATTGCAGCTTCTCGGCCGCCAAGGGATGCCCGAATTGCGCCAAAAACGCCCGGCGGATTTCGTCGCACGTCTGCTCGCCGTCGAATAGTGTCATGAGGAGTAGCGCCGCTTCGGAAACGGTAAGAACGGCCTCGCAAAGCCCGGCTCGATCGCGCAAAACGATGGCCGTGCCGTTCTCGGTGTCCAACCGGATCGGCTCCACCGGTCGCAATCGCGGCTTGAAGGTCGGATCGTAAAGCACGTTTAAGCACAAGCTTAATGCCCCTAATCACATACTCGTCCAATCCCGCTTTTTTCAACGCCCACTGTACAGTTTGGAATCGACGAGGTGGGCTTGTGAGGTGGCACAGGTCTTGGGCAGGCGGACCTAAAAAAGTGCGGGGGGCGACGCACGGTCGGCGGGCCCGACGCACGCCACCCGAAACGATTGCCAGTACCCGCCTCTGCGTTCTCCAGGTTGACGGGGTGACGAGCCCGTAGCATATACACCGCGGTGGGTTTCCTGACAACGCGAATTCGAGCGATTGCCCTGTATCTCAGCGATCGGGTGCGTTATGGCCTGCCCGAATTCGAAGGCTGCCTGGACGAGGATATTGTGTTCGTCCTTGATGGTGTCGGCGGGTTCCAGTTCGTTCCCTTGTTCGTCCGTCGGGCGCTGCGCGAGGCCAACTGCTCGATCGGCACGGTGGCTTACGATTGGCAATTCGGTCTGACCGGAGAAATCTGGACGGACCTGATGTGGCTCCGCCGCAACCGCCTGATGGGCGCCAAATTGGCCCGCAAGCTCCTTGCCTGTCGCCGCCGTTATCCTGCGGCGCGGATTCACCTTTACGCGTGCAGCGGCGGAGCCGGCATTGCCTTGTTCGCTTGCGAACATCTTCGAGGCCGGCCGGTGGTGGAGACGATGATCCTCGCCTGCCCGGCCGTCTCTCCGGCCTACAATTTGGCTCCCGCTTTGCGGGCCGTACAGCGTTGTTACGCCCTGGTCAGTCACCGTGACCGGTGGATTCTCGGCACGGGAACGCGGATTTTCGGGACGGTCGATCGAAAGTTCGGCTCGGCCGCGGGCCGCGTGGGCTTCTTGCTGCCGCCGGATCTCTCCGCCGAGGATAGGGCGCTGTATCAACGACTCGGCGAAATCCGCTGGTCGTCCGACCTGCGGGCCGAAGGCCATCACGGCGGCCACACCGGCTGGCCTATGCCGCGATTTCTTCAACGGCACCTCGTGCCCATGCTCCTCGGCCAACCGCTACTGCCCGTAAATCAGATCGGTTCACTCGATCCAAACTCCTCCCACTGTCCATAACTTTCTGCACGGTAACCCCTGTGGCTGGCGGTACCATCAAACCGGCAGTATTATGACTGCCACGGCGAGCGGATTCCGGGGCAATCGGGTTCGCGGAGCGCCGAGACAGAGAGGTTCCATGCGAAGAACTGGCATTGATCGGTGTGTCCATCGGCTTCATGGCGTAGCGGTCATCATTGCGTGCATCGCCTCGCCGTTGATCGCTTTTGGCGTGGGGGATCAAACCGAACCGGCGCTGGGAGGATATTGCCCGGTTTCGTATTTCACGGTGCATCAGGCCGTCAAGGGTGACCCGGCCCAGAGCCTCGTACACGCGGGGCAGCTTTACCACTTCGCTACTGCCGATGCGAAAAAGCAATTCACGCAAGACCCCGCCAAGTACCTTCCGCAGTTTGACGGTCTGTGCACCACGGCTTTGGGCGGCAGCTACGGCAACCGAATCGCTCCCGACCCTACCGTGTTTGAGCTTCGCGACGGCAAGCTCTACCTCTTCAGCTCACAGCGGGCGAAGTTGTCTTACGACAAGAAACCGGAATCTTACATCGAGCAGGCCACCCAGCGATTTAGCAAGCCCGCCGTCGGCGGGCACTGCCTGGTCTCCACATTGAAACAGGGTAAGCCCGTCCTTGGTGATGCAACCTGTCCGGTCCCGTATCGCGGCTACCTGTATCATTTTGCCGACGGAGAGGCTCAGGCCGAGTTCCTGAAGAATCCGCTAGCCTACATGCCACCCTTCGGCACCTTCTGCACCGTCGGCGTAGCCAACGGCAAGAAGTTTCCGTCGGATGGTTCGCGCCTTCGCGTGTTCAACGGCAAGGTCTACGTGCTCTTCGACGCGGACGCGGAAAAAAAGTTCGGCACCGATCCCGCCGCCGTGGTCAAAGCGGCCGAAGCCAACTGGCCGGCCGTCAAAGATCAAAAGTAACTACCCAATAAGCCCTTCTGCCTAAGAGAAGCGCGCCCCGGTGCAATTCGGGCGTATCATTGGATGCAGCCCCCTCTCATCGTCTTCTCATGTTGATGTGCTATTCTACACCGGTACGACCCGACGGCGTGCGCCGGGTGTGATGATGCGCGAGAGGGAGAGGATTGCTAAGGAGATTGCCATGATGAAGAATGCCATGCCGCTTCCCCGAGTCGAACTTGGTGTGGGCTGCTCCGTATGCGCCGTGCTGCTGGTCGGGCTCTTTGCCTGTGCCCAGAACAAACCGGCGCGGCAGGAGCAGGAACAGGAACGCAAGATTCAAGAGCCGGAGGTGCCCAGGGCCGCCCTCGACGCGCTCCGGAAGCTGGCGGAAAGGGCCCCCTTCACTGAATTCGCGGAAGAGATCGAACATGGTCACAAGTTCTACGAAGGCTCCTGGACCGGCCCCAACGGCAACGTCGATGCCCTGGTGACGGAAACAGGCGACCTGGTGGAGATCGAGGAGATGATCCCCGCCGATAGAGTTCCCGCCGCCGTGCGCGCGGAGGTCGCCAAGACAGCCGGCAGGGACGCAAAGCCGACCTTCGAGAAGAAGACCCTGGTGATGTACGAGGTTCACTTCACCAAGGACGGCAAGGGCCACGAGATGATCCTCACTCCCGACGGCCGACGGTACCACGAGGAAGCCGAAGAGAACGGCGAAGACGATAAGGATGATTGATGCCTCAGAGACGCGGCAGCCCGCCCTTTTACGCGCAGCGTCAAGGGTCATGCCGCGCGGAGGTCCAAAAGTCGAATGTGAACGTCTCCCCCTTTAGATCACGAGCGGTGCTCTGCGCGGTAAGTTGCCGATGTTTTGGTTGATTTCGCGTCATTATCCTGCGCGAACCAATCGAGCGTGAGTACAAATGCTATGCTCCCGACGTGGGCCTCATCTTGATCGTCAGCCTCGATACCGGCGATCGGGTTGAGCTTGTCGATGTCATCCACGAGTAATCTCGTGACAGGGCTTTTTTCAAGGAGTCAGACGTGACAGATAACGCAATTGCGATGGTCAAAGGGCGCCCTATCTTGTTCGCTCTCCTGGGATGCAGCGCCATCTTGGGCCTATGCGGATGCCCATCGGTCGGTGACGGCGACGGCGGGGAGCCGATTCCCCTTAAGGAAGCCAAGCTCAATATCGAGCACAACGCCACGGATTTGGATACGGGGTTTCAGGGCTTCATCGATAGCGAGGGCTGGGAGCGGCTCGACGTCATTGGACCCGATGGCGCCGTCGTTCTCACGCTTGAGGGTCGTGGGGAGCTGCGCTCGCTCGGACTTACCGAGCTATTCTTCGAAACCGTGGAGCCGGCGAACGCGGATGTCCCTCGCGCTGACGTTCTGGCCGCGCTGCCGGAAGGGGAATACACGATTCAGGGCCCCACGCCGGATGGAATGCAAACGGTCGGCACGGCTCTCCTTACGCACGATATTCCTGCAGGCCCGGTGCTCCTGGCGCCGGCCGAGGGCGTCACCGTCCCAGCCAGCAACTTGGTCATGAATTGGAGTCCAGTCACGCAAACGATCACCGGCGGGGCCGTCACGATCGTCGCCTACCAACTCATCGTCGAAGTGGACGAGGAGCCGCACCCGCACGCGCTCGCCAAACGAGTCTTGAGCGTCTATGTCCGGCCGTCGGTGACGAGTGTGACGGTTCCGAACGAGTTCCTCGAGCAAGGGACGGACTACAAATGGGAAGTTCTGGCGCTCGAGGAGAGCGGCAACCAGACGCTCTCCTCCAGTGAGTTCAGCACCGAGCCGTGATGCCGCGCTCGAGGAGTACAATGAACTAAACAGGAACCTGCAAGGCATAACTCGACGGTCTGCATCGGGTGCCATGGCCAAGCGCAGCGCGGCCCTGCCCGACACGGGGATTTCAGGCCCGCGCCTTCGGCCTGGGCATGGCTGGGCGGTCGGAATGAGTGAATGGAGAGGAATAATGAAAACAAAAGGCACTTCACGGGTGCGTCTCGAGGTTTGGCGGCTCCTGGGCGCATGCTTGGCCCTTTACACGGCCGGGTGTGTCCCGCCCCTTGGCGAGCCAATTCCGTCAATTCCGGACACGGTACCTGATTTCGCCGCTGCGACGTTTACGAACCCCACCGAGGTTGATAACTCCTACTTTCCGCTTGTGGGTCCGAAGATACCAAGAAAAATCCAGAAATTGACCCTTTTTCGGATTTTTTTCGCTTGCATGTGTTGGGCGGATTGACTACCCTTGAGCGATTAGGTTTAACGAGGAGGGTCTATGCGTTCGCAAGCAGGGAATTTCGGGTCCGTAGTAGCGGTTGTCCTCGCGTTCGCTCTTGGCGAAGAGAGGGCCGAGGCGAATCTCTACGGCTTTTACAATATCACGGGCAATAGCGCCACCAACGCGGCGAGCGGCGAGGCGCAGCTTTTCGTAGAGGTTACAGATTCGGGCGCTGGCAAAGTTCTCTTCACGTTCACAAACACGGGTCCTTCGGCGGCGTCGATCACGGACGTCTATTTTGACGATGCCGGAGGCAAGCTAATGACGCTCACGTCCATTTCCAACAGTTTCGGGGTCGATTTTGAGGTAGGTGCCAGCCCGCCGAATCTTCCGGGCGCGAACATGGTGGGGCCTTCTTTTCACGCCGACTTCGATGCCGATTCCGACCCGCCGACAGCACCGAATGGCGTAAATCCGGGCGAATCGCTAGGTATTAGCTTCGATTTTAACAATGGGATCACGTTTGATGACGTGATCTATAATCTAGGCCAGGCGAGCTTACGCGTGGGGATTCACGTCCAGGCGTTTGGAGACGGCGGAAGCGAGTCATTCATCAACCGCATGAATCCAGTTCCGGTGCCCAGCGCATTCCTGCTGGGGGCCTTCGGTCTTGGCTTGGTGGGGTGGATGCGCCGGCGATCCTCGGCTGGGTGATTACTGGTCGAAGATCGGTTCTCGGTGCTGATTATTGGATCCGGGGTTGAGGTCCGACAACCAGGACGGAACTTGAACTCTAATTATACCTGATTTCGCCGCTGCGACGTTTACGAACCCCACCGAGGTTGATAACTCCTACTTTCCGCTTGTGCCGGGAACAACGTGGACCTACCAATCAGAAACGCCGGACGGCACGGAGCGAATCGTAGTCGAGGTGCTGGCCGACACAAGGGAGGTGCTGGGGGTTGCGTGCCGGGTCGTCCGCGTCCAGGAATACTTGGATGACGTTCTCGCGTCGAGGACACGCGCGACTGGCACGCCCAGGACGACGATGGCAACGTCTGGTACATGGGCGAAGAGGTGGACAATTACAACTACGATGCAGCGGGCAACCTCATAGACATCACGCATGAGGGCGCGTGGGAGGCCGGCCAAGACGTGGCCGGTTTGGGCACGATCGCCCTGCCGGGACACATTATATGAAAGCCTCACCCGTGCCCGGGGACACATACCATCAAGAGTATTACGTCGGCGAGGCCGAGGACGAGGCCGAAGTTGTGGCCTTGAACGTCTCCGTGACCCTGAGCGACGGTACGAATTACACATGCCTCCAAACCCGCGACTTCACGAGGTTGGAACCGAACGCAAACGAGTACAAGTACTACGCCCCCGGCGTCGGCCTGGTCGCGGAGGAAGTGGTTGGCAGCACCGAGCGAGTCGAATTGGTCAGCATCGAGCCATAGCCAGGGCACACCAAGGTAAGATAAGACGGATGACGCGACGACACCGACACCCCCCGCCGCATTCTAACAGACCAGCCAACGCACGGCGCATTCGGGGAGGGCCAAATTCACGGGCAGATGCCCGCGGCATTCGGTCTGCTCGTGCTGTTCCAGGCGTCGAAGGCGTTGGCCCCATTCATCAGATCCAGCAACCGCGCGAGATCTTGGGGGTTCATCACCCCGCTGCGATCCAAGTCGATGCTGTAGACTCCCCAAGGCGGAATGGCGGAGTTATTCAAATACCGGAGGAAGGCGTCCACGTCCGTTGAATCGACGATTGGGTTTCCATCCACGTTGCCGGGATGCGAGATGATGCTCGCGGTCGTCGCGTTGGGCAGGTAGGTCAGCGTCGTGACCTCGCCCGGACTCACCGGGCGGGCCAACTGGACGGTATGGCTTCCGTCACCGTGGGCCGTGACACCGGTGACCGAATTGCTCGGGAGGCCCTTGTGGGCCGTCTCACAAGGCTCAAAACAAAACGCCGACATCGGACCCGGCCCTACAAGGCGAACACCGTCAATTCCCAACAAAGGGCCGCCGCTCAGAAGCTGCGGCTGCCGGGCATCCACCACTTGATCCGGAGTAATGACGAACATCACCGGCTCATCCGGACAACTGGGGACGCACTCCACGTGAACGCAGCCGCTTCCTGATTCCTCGGCAAAACCGCCCAAACGAAGCTTGTACTCCCCGCCCTCGACGACATCGACCACCAGTCGTGACGTGGACCCTTCGCAATTCGCATGGTCGTCGTCGTTGCAACCGATCAAGCGGGTGTTGCTCACCGGGCAATCCCATTCGCGGTAGACGGCGAGCCGAGTGTCATAGTCGGCCGAATCGCACGTGCTGAAGACCGCACGGCCTTCGCAGGTCGCGGCGTAGTCAAACCAGATGTCCTTCCCCAGGCTAGTGCCTGCCCCCTTATTGCAGGAAGAGGGCAGCGCCGGTCCATCCGTAGTCGCCGGCCCCGTCGTAAACAAGGTGTCTCCATCCGCGATGGGAAAAGCCTGCGAGCACAGATCGTTATGGATGCACGGAACCGCCGTCACGTCAATCGTATATGCACCCCGCGACCCGGGCTCGCTGAGCACGGGATAGTAGTAGGTGCCGGCAGGAAGACAGGTCCATTCCAGCGCCGCGTTCCCATCATCGCAAATGAAACACCCCGCGGCGGACATCGAGAACTCGCGGCAGGGGCAACCCTCCACCAATTCCAGCCATACGGCATCGAACGGGGGCGTACTTCCGCAGTATTCCAGCCGAACGTTGGATGACTCAGTAACACGAAAAGCGATCCAAACCTGGCCGCCTGGGGTGTCCGCACAATCGTTGGAGGCCACGGTGTTGTTGCCCGTAAAGGTATGGGGCAGATTCTCGACCGGTGCGTCCTCGCAGTCGTCGTTGGGAATAGGCTGACCACAGCTTATGCGCAACGTTCCGCTTCCCGATGCCGTGCCGGAAAAGCTCGCATATCCGCCGACTCGAAGCTTGTAACACGTGCCGGCCGTCGCCGCAAACGACATTTCCGAAGTTTCCCCGCATGTCCCAGCGTCATCGTTGCAAGCGACCAGCCGACTATTCTGTGCTGGACAGTTGCAACCTTCGTACACGGCCAATCGCGTGTCGAAATTAGCCGCGTTGCACGTGCTGACGGTGACGATCCCCGAGCAATCCGGCACAAAATCGTACCAGATGTCCTTTCCCAGCATCAGCCCGAAGCCTTCGTTGCACAACGTAGGCAAAGGCGGACCATCGGTGGTTGCCCCCTCCGTGCTGAATGGAGTTTCTCCGACGCGGATGGGGTTGGCGTTTGTACACCGGTCATTGGGCGGACCAACATCACAGACGGCCGTGAGTGTGTAGTCTCCCGAGTCGCCGCGAAAACCGGCCACCCGCACGTAAAAGAGCGTGCCGGCGGTGACACGAAATGTCAGGCGAGAATTTACCGTATTCGGCCCGGGGCACCCGTCATCGTTGCAAATCACTTCCTCGCCGCCGCAAGCGTCAAAGACGCTTAAGGTGGTGTCATAGTCGCTGCCGCAAAGACTGATCGTGGCCTCCCCAGTGCAATCTGCCCGCCAGCAATGCCAGACATCGGGGTTGGAGGGAGGAGTCGGTTGATCGCATATGCTAAGGTTCATCCCCGAAGCGCCCACGGTAGTCCCTTCGTATGGCTCCCGGCTGTACAGCGGAATGCAGCCGATGCAATCCTCACCATCTCCGCCGCCGCAGGCGGTGCAGGCCTGCGCCGCCAAGGAGGCGCACGCGCCATCCCAGGTTGTATCGCAGCAGGCTGGGTTCAGTGAGCACACTCTTTCGCAACAACCGGCATCGGCGCAGCCGGGCGATGCGTGCGCTGCACAGCAGTCGCCCCCCGACGAGTAGCACGCCGGCTCGTCGGGTTGACACGTAATGTTCGCCGTCCCCGCTCCCTGAGCGGCGAGATAGCCGCCAATCCGGATCGTGTACCGTTGCCCGCGGTTTACTCGCAGCATAACCGTGGAAGTCAATCGTCGGACGGGGTCACATCCGTCGTCGTCGCAGGCTAGAGGGCCGGCGGGCGGCGGGCACGTGGTCCCTAAATACACGGCCACTTTGGTATCAAAGCCGGCCGGCGGGTCAGCCGTATCGCAAAGGCTGACGGTCAGTTGTCCTGTGCAACTGGCCACGTAGCCATACCAAATGTCCTGGTTGATCTGCAAGTCGCTGGGGAGAAAGTTGCAATCGACTTCCGCCGGACCGTCTGTGTTGGCCCCCCGTGAGTCAAATTGTGTCGTCCCATCAAAAATGGGCAGCCGCCGATCGCAATCGTCGTTGGCCGGCGCGCCGGCCGACGCTCGCCCGCTCCATGCCCCAATTATTGTGAAAAGGAGCACATATAGCTTTTTGGCCTCTTTCCTCATCGCCCCCATCCCCCTTACTCGCCTGGTCCGCTGCAGAAGCCTGCCCCGCGCCTCAACGTATCTTCCACGGGGCTAAAGCCCATGCCGCGTCCGTTGCGCACGGAGTCCCCTTAGGCGCAAAACTCGCGCCTGCCGAGTATAGGAGGGCAAATCGAGGGAAAACCAGCGCGGGTAATCGAGAAAGACGTTCCCGCGGGCATCCACCAACCGTAAAGCGCGCAACAAAAACGATCGCCGGAAGGCCATCGTCGGACATTTCAATGATTCTGCTAGCGGGTTCGGCGACGCAGCATCGCCAAAGCACCCATGACGAGCAAGGAGAGAACCGTCGGCTCGGGCACGGTCCCGCGAATCGTGATCGAATCAATACGCCCTGAATCGGCGGGGGCATCATCGATTGCCAGCAAAAGCCACGGACCCGCTCCGCTGCTGTGGCCGACGAACTTCTCGAACCCCGAATCCGTGCCGTTAAACAGCCCTTCTGGTTGATAAGCACCCGATGCAAGAGGGGCGCCCGGAATTCCTGAAACGGTATCGCGGAAAATCAAGTCTACTTCTGAAGCGGGAAACGCGCCGCCACGGTCGGTCATCAACTCGATGAATATACCGTCAAATGGTGCGATGAGATAGAGGTCCAAGTCCTCGGCGAAATCGTGCGAAAGGCCGTTGATCTCCAGTTCTAGGGACGCAATGAAGTTCACCTTCGGTGAGATTTGAACGGGAAAGATCATGATCCCCTCGTCAGGAATCTCGCCCGCAGCCCCAGGGAACGTTGCCGTTTCCTCGAAATCAAACGTGCCACCAGGGGCCGGATTTGGCGCGACCGCCAGCAACAAGGAAAGAATCGCGATTGAATACGCCGACGACTTCATCATCCTTCCAACCTCCATCCACGCGAGGATCGCGCCCATACGTTACCCCGATTGGACTCCGGTGAGAATCCCCCTCCCCGCCGGTTACACTGTTTCCCTCGCCAGCGTAAAGGCTCGCGCGAGAGACCACCGTTCAAAGTAGTATAGGGGACTACCAAGTGAAACTCAACCCTGAATCCAAAAATTTTTCTAAAGTCGCGTCAAAACATCGGTGGAATACTTATCGGACTATTATGGTCGGCTTGCCGTTCTAATCATCAGTGGATAACAACGCTGAGTATGATCCGGCCCGTATTCGAAATTGACCCCGACATTTCTCGGGCTTCCACACCGTCGTCACCAGTTTACCGAGACCCCCGCGTGTATGAACTGGTCCGCGAGCAGGTTTTCGCCCCGAGCTGGCAGCTTGTCGGGGATACATACCAGGTCCGGGTTCCGGGACAAGTCCAACCGCTGACCTTGCTGGAAGGCTGTTTGGATGAGCCGCTTTTGCTGACCCGCGATCGTGATGATCGGCTGCATTGCGTATCCAATGTCTGCACGCATCGCGGCAATCTGGTTTGCGAGCAAGGGGGCGTCGAGAGCGGGCTGCGCTGCCGTTATCACGGCCGGAGGTTCGCGCTTGATGGGACCTTCATCAGCATGCCGGAGTTCGAGGGCGTGGTTGGTTTTCCAAGTGAGGGCGACCATTTACCCAAAGTGGCCCACGCGGTTTGGGGACCGTTGATCTTCGTTTCCTTGAAACCAAAGGTGGCATTCGACGAGTGGATCGGATCGGTTCGAGAGCGCGTCGCCTGGCTGCCGCTTCACGAGTTGAGGTTCGATCCCGGTCGATCTCGGGACTACTTGGTCCAAGCAAACTGGGCGCTCTACTGCGAGAACTACCTTGAAGGCTTTCACATTCCATACGTGCACGCCAGCCTGAACGAAGTCCTCGATTACGGCAACTACCGCACGGAGTTGTTTCGCTGGTCGAGTCTTCAAGTGGGCTTCGCCAAAGACGGCCAACCCGCATTCGATTTGCCGAATGCGTCGCCTGATTTTGGCCAACCAATCGCCGGTTACTATTTCTGGCTTTTCCCCAATCTGATGCTCAACTTCTATCCCTGGGGCCTGTCGATCAACGTGGTCAAGCCTCTGGGCGTCGACCGCACGCGGATCTCGTTTCTGGCCTACGTTTCGGATGCAAGCAAGCTTGACGTCGGCGCGGGGTCCGAGCTGGACCGCGTGGAGCGCGAGGACGAAGCCATCGTGGAGGCGGTGCAAAAAGGTCTCCGCTCGCGGCTTTACGACCGCGGCCGTTACTCTCCGACCCGGGAACAAGGCACGCATCATTTCCACCGGCTTCTGGCCGAATCGACCACGCCGACTGCGGAATGCTAAATTCCCACGGCATACGAAAGGTTCTCACGGGTTCGTTCTGCGGCTCGTTGACCACCTCAAGACAATCGGCTATGTGTCATGGGCATCGCGGGGCCTGCCGCCAAGGAGCGGAACCGTTTTCGTTCCTTCGAACCTCTTATGGAGAACTCTCATGCCGATCACGATCACAACCTGGAACGTCCAGAACTTCGCACAGAGCGACCCCGTCTTCGCCGACAAACTCGATTTCCTCGTCGGGACCCTGCAAGCGATGAGGTCGGACGTGATCGCCCTGCAGGAAATCCTGGATCTGAACGCCCTTGACGACCTGGCCAACAGACTTGGGTTCCATCGCGTGGCGGCCGCGCCGGATGGGCGCGGGAACCGCGTCGCTTTCCTTACGCGGAACCCTCCCACTCAGCAGCAGCAGATTGACCAGTGGCAACTCGCCCTAGGCGTGGCCGTCCGCGACTTCGACAACAACGGCAACGTCGTGGTCGTGCCGCAATTATCCCGCCCGGCCCTTCAGATTACGGTCGCACATGGCGGGACTGAGCTTGACGTGGTCAACGCACATTTGAAGTCCAAGCTGCTCACCTTTGGCGGCAACTTCTCGACGAGCGACGAGACGCTGCGGGCGCACACCGCCTACTTCGCCCTCGAGCGCCGGGCGGCCGAGGTCACGAGCCTGCGGGAGCACGTAACGGGCCGCCTGGCGGCGGGCAGAAACGTCGTCGTCCTGGGCGACCTCAACGACGGGCCGGAAGCGGCTACGACGCAGATTCTGTACGGCCCGCCGGGCAGCCAGCCGCGCGGTCCCGAAGACGCGACCCACGCGACTGGGGCGTTCCAGCTTGCGGATGCCAGCGACGGGCGGAGGTTGTTCAACGTGGTCAAGCTCGTCCCCGAAAGCATCCGATGGTCGCGGAAGCACAACGGGCAGAACGAGCTTCTGGATCACATCCTGACCAGTGCCGGCCTGATGCCGCGAGTCAATGGCCTTCGTCAAGTGCCAACCCTGAGCATCCTGAACGAGGACACCCCCAACATGATCGGCGCCCACCCCACGGCGGGCGGCGTCGTCCCCGACCACGCCCCGGTCACTGCAACCTTCGTGTAAGCCGGCCCGTGTGGCACCGCCTCAGTCGTCTCTGCGGGACTTAATGTGAACTTGGCGGCCCGTAATCCGGGTTGAAACCGTGGGCTATTATCGTGTCGTGCCGCGGGCACGACCTGTTGTCTCGATGAATCATCCGCGGTGGGATTCCTGCTCCGTTTGTTTCGACGGCGCGGGCGTCCCGACGCCCCTGGCCGCCGCGCGCAGCAACGGCAGCAAAGTCGATTTGGTGGGCTTGAGGAGTCTCCCCATGGCCAAGCGTTCCAGACCGATCGTGAGCCTTTGGACCTTGTTTTCTTCCGCCAACCACTCAAGGCGAGGTTCGCGCCTGCAGGGCATTTGAGAATAGCCCGCTCATGCCTGAATGCTCCGGCGGGGCACTTGAAATAGCCCAGCAATTCATTGCTGGGACAAGGATCGGGCGCCTCCATCAAGTCCCGGAGGCACGGCCGACAATCCGAGCCACGACCCCGAACCGAGCCGCGACGTTAAACCAAGCCGCGACCGTAACGGAGCGGACCGCTTCCTATCCACCGTTTCACGCTGCGGGGCTCGGATCAGCCGATCACGTTTCCTTTGGAGTTTTCGTTTCACGGCGCCTAAGATCACGGCATGCCGTCCGAGACGTTTGCCGAGCGCATCCTTCGATTTGTCCAGGCCAAAGGCTATCGACCACAGCAGATCGAAGAAATTGCCCGCGCCCTGGGGATCGCTGAGGAAGAACAGGGTGATTTTCACGCCGCCTGCCGCGCGTTGATGCGAACCGGCCGCGTGGTGCTTGGCAGCAGCAACGCCCTTTTGCCGCCCAGCCCGCCGGGAAAGATCGTCGGTATCTTTCGCGGCAATCCCCGCGGCTTTGGTTTCGTTGTCCCCGAAGTACCGGATACGCACGGCGATCTCTACATTCCAGCAGGCGCCACGCTCGATGCCATGACCGGCGACACCGTGCGGGCACTGGTCCGGCGACGCGGCGGCCGCGGCGGCAAACGGCTCCACGAAGGGCGGATCGTGGAGATTCTCCAACGCGGTCAAAGCCGTTTTGTGGGCGAATTGCAGCACCAGGGGCCGAACTGGTTTGTCTTGCCCGACGGCTATACTCTGCATGTGCCCATCACCATCACCGACCGCACGGCCAAGGGGGCACAAGCCGGCGATCAGGTGGTTGTCGAAATAGTCCAATACCCCACCGCCCGCCAGGAAGCCAAAGGCGTCATCATTAAGGTGCTGGGACGGCGCGGCGATCCGGGCGTCGATACTACCAGTATCATTGAGCAACACGGTTTCCCCATGGAGTTTTCGGAAGCGGTGCTGCAAGAAGCCCGAGCGGCCGCTCAGTCCTTCGAGCCGCGCAGAGATTTGGCCGGCCGCGAGGACCTCCGAACCCTGCCGCTATTGACCATCGATCCGGCCGACGCCCGCGATTTCGACGACGCCATTTCCGTGAAGTGTCATGAAGACGGCACCTATGAGCTGGGAGTGCACATCGCCGACGTCGGCCATTTCGTCAAGGAAGGCGCAGGGTTGGACGCGGAAGCCCGTGAGCGGGCCAACAGCGTGTACCTGCCTCGCATGGTTATTCCCATGCTGCCGGAGGTGCTCTCCAACGGCGTATGTTCCCTGCAAGAACGGCAGCCGCGGCTGACGAAAAGCGTATTCATCACCTACGGTTCCGACGGCACGGTGCGGGCCGCCCGGTTCGCCAACTCGGTCATCCGTTCCATGAAGCGGCTGACCTATGAGCAGGCCAGCGCCGTCCTGGAAGGGAAACGCGGCCGAATGAGTGCCAAAGTTGTCGCTCTCCTGGAAGGCGCCGACCGTCTGGCCCGCGTGATCCGAGCGCGCCGCTTGCGTGAGGGCATGTTGGTCCTGGACCTTCCGGAAGTCGAACCGGTCTTCGACGCGGACGGCCGCGTGACCGACGTAAGGCCGGCCGATCGGAGCTTCTCGCACACGCTCATCGAGATGTTCATGATCGAGGCCAATGAGGCCGTCGCCCGCCTCTTTGCGGGCTTGGACGTGCCTTGCCTGCGCCGCATCCACGATGCGCGCGAAGACCTTGCCGACGGCTCGCTGCAGCGTTTCTTGCGGGTCTTGGGGCACTCGCTGCCCAAATCCCCTGACCGCTTCGATCTTCAGGCCCTGCTCGACGGCGTCCGCGAAACTCCCGAGTCCTTCTCCGTGCACTTGGCGATCCTGCGCTCGATGAAGCAGGCGGAGTATTCGCCGGAAGCAATCGGCCACTTCGCGTTGGCCAGCGAGCATTATTGCCATTTTACTTCTCCCATTCGCCGCTATCCCGATTTGAGCGTTCATCGGCTGCTCGAACGATACCTCCTCGGCGAGTTGGTCAAGCCCCCATTCAGAGGCGACGGCAAACAAGCGAGAAGCCCGCGGCCGGGCCGCCTCATTTCCCATAGGCGAACCGCGGACCCGGGCGCGGTTCTCCGGCTCAGCGTGTCCGCGCGATCTGAAGATCGCGGCTCGCCCGGCGTGCAAGACTTAGCGACGCTGGGCGCACACTGCAGCGCCAACGAACGACGGGCCGAGGCCGCTGAACGAGAACTGACGTTGGTGCTGACTCTAAGGCTTCTCGAAAAAAGCCTGGGCAGCGAAGTGGACGGCGTCGTCACCGGGGTTGCGAACATCGGGGTGTACGTGCAGCTCGAAAAATACCTCATCGACGGCCTGCTGCGCTTCGAGAACCTCCTCGACGATTGGTGGCGGGTCGATCCCAGTCACGGAGCCGTGATCGGGGAGCGCTCCGGCCGGCGCATCACCGTGGGAGATCGTCTCAAGGTGGTTCTCAGCCGAATTCACTTGCCGACACGACAACTGGACCTCGCCCTGGCCAAGCTATTGGGCGGCGTGAAATCATCCAAGCCCTCAAAAGCGGTTGATCGAAAACTCAAACGCCGCCGCGAACGCCGAAGCCTTAGAGCCTCGCTGCGCGGAGCGCGACGGTCCCATCGTGGTTAGAAATGAGCTTCTCGTTTTTGCGTGGACGATCGGCGCCGTTGCAAAACGATCTCGGCAGCCAAAGACGGCGCGGGGTCAAAAGTCCTGCATTGACATGAGAAACGGGACCCCGCCACGGCGTCAGGCCGATCGCCGCGGCGAGGCCCCCTACAAAAAGGAGTGAAGAAAGAGTATGAAGGACAATTCAACTATCCGATACACGGCGCCGGCCGACAAGTTCTTGCCAGGGCGTCCTAAAAACTCGCACCTGGTTTTTTCTGGGGAAATTCGCTGGCGCCGATTGAGCTTGTATCGGCACTTTAACAAACCCGATAACGTTCCTGGAAGATCGGTTATTCCTCCAGTACGATAATGCTAGAGCTACGCCGGCCTCCCTCTGTGGGGCGCAAGGAGAGGGATTTTCGCTTGGCTTTGAAGGTTGGCCGCGGACTTACTACGAACTGTGAACACGGTACACTTGGACATGGCATGGGGCTATCTGAAGCGGACTATTTCCGCGCTAGTGGTGGTCTGTTTTTCTGCCTCCGTGCAGGCTCAGGCGATTCGTGGGGAGGCCGAGCGGCGGCGACTATCAGCACCGGAAGCAACCGTGAGCCTCGAACCGTCGGCGCCCATTGCCAATTTATTCAATCGCGCCGAGGAGGGCATCCTGCGGCAGGATTGGAAGCTGACGATCGATTCGCTCCAACGGATTATTGACGATCATGAAGGCTCCTTCATGCCTCGAGATAATGGGGCGATGCCCGGTGGAGCGCTGTACGAATCCGCCCGGCGGCACGCGCTGCGTCAGATCGCTTCGTTGCCACCCCCGGGGCTCCATGCCTACCGAGTCCTGCATGACGGAACAGCCAAGGGGCTACTTGAAAAGGCAAAGGCTCGGCACGATGCGGATGCGCTGCGGACCGTCGTTGACCGATACTTGCTGACCCGTTACGGCGACGATGCGGCGGAACTTCTGGCTTCCTGGGCATTGGACGAAAGCCGGCCCCGAGAGGCGCTACGAGCACTGGCCGACGTCACTGAGTTCGTAGCCGATTCCGATGTCCCACCGGAACTAATCTCGGCAAAAGTGGCCGTTGCCCACGTGATGATGGAGTCTGAATCCGCTGCAGATCAGGTAGCCCGTGCGCTCGATCATTATCCCGGTTTGGCCGCGGAGCCGCCGACCTGGTGGTGGGTCCTAGACGATCCCGAGTTCCATCAACGGCAAAAGCCACCGCGGTCGCCGGTTCCTGAGCCGGTCCAACCCTTCCTTGCCGGGAAGACACCCTGGAGATATGAGTTTGGTGGGCTGGGGGACGGATCGGCGTCGCGTTTGACTCGCCCCACGAGTGCCTGCCGCAACACCTTCGAATCGGGGCGGTGGCCCAAGAGCGTCCTGGCGTATGACCCGCCGAAGACCGGAGGCACGACGAGTAGCGGTACGCGATTTTACGCTCGAACGGCCCGAGGCTGCGTGGCCCTCAATGCGGATGATCTTTCGGAACTATGGCAGTGGCCGGCGGCAGACAGCGACGCCGAAGCCCAGATGCGGGCCGCGGCACGGACGGGCGGCACGGAAGCGCTCAGCTCGACCGACCCATCTTCGGCCTCCGCGATTGACGTGATTTCCGTGGGGCACGGACTGGTCCTTACGGTCGTCGTCGATGAATCCAAGGCGCCGACCAAGACCAATCCCGCACAAGTTCAAGTGGCGGTGGCCCCGGGTCGCCCGCAACCCAGTCCTGTTCCGGTTATTACGTCCATTCCCACACGGCTTGCGGCCTGCGATACCGAGTCCGGAGTATTGAAATGGTCGAGTCCGGTGGCCGACGAGCTGGATCCCCCCGGAGATTTCGTGGAGCTGCGCGGGCCGGCTCTGGAAGTGGGAACGAATTTGTGGATTCCGGGAGTCCAACGACAAGAGTTGTTTGTCGGCGTGGTTGATCCTAAGGACGGGAAGCTCGCGCAGCGCATCGCACTCTGTCCCGTGGAGTCGAGCCGCCAGCCGGCGCGAAACGCCTTGCTCGCCGCGCAGGTCGAAGAGACCGTCTACGTCCCGACGAATCAGGGCTTTTTGTTTGCGATCGACGCCGAAAGTGAATCGCCCCGCTGGGCAGCCAGGTATAAGTTCGAGGGCGGACGGACGGCCAACCACTGGTTGCCGGCGGCGCCGGTGGTCGTGGGGGGTCTGGTGTTGTTGGCCGCCGCTGATTGCCCGAGCCTATTGGCGTTCTCGATCCTCGACGGGTCGTTTCGGTGGTCCGCGGCTGTCCCCGAGGCCCGGCAGTTGATCGGAGCCGATGGTCTCGGGGTATATGTGGCAGCGAAGGATTGCAGCGTCATGGCCCTGTCACTTGCGGACGGGGCGCTGGCGTGGGCCACGGAGCTTCCGGCGACCAGGACGGGCCGATCGTCGCTCTACGAGGGCGTCGTGTACGTCCCCACGCAGAACGGTCTGTTTGGTCTGGCGAGCGGCACGGGGGAGACGGTTTTGGAAATTCCGTCCGATCCGACGGAGGCGCCGTTGGGGAACTTGCACTGCACCGCGTCGGCGGTTTATAGCCTGGACGGCCACGGTGTACGGATGTTTCCCGACTTGGACCGTGCCTACCCGGACACTCTGGCACGGTTTCAACGGACGGCTCCCAGGCACAACCCCGATCTGGGAATTAGACTGGCGTGGATGGAACTGTTGCGAAGCAACCCGCAGCGCGCCTTGGACGTTCTTGATTTACTGCCCGCCGCACGGGCTAAAGTCCCCGGCGACGTCCCACGAAATCAAAGCCGGGTGCGCGTAGAAGCACTGCTGAGTCAGGCAGGTCAATCAGGCACCGCCGGGTCGCAATCCTTGGAGTTGATCGCCGAGGCGAACCGGCTCGCGACTACGGTCTCGGATCGGATTCGTTGCGGGCGAGCCTTGGCGGAACAATTGACTTCCTTGGGTCGTTACGCGGAGTCCTTTCGAGCATTGTGGCGTTTGGGGACCGGCGCGGATGGGGGACAAATGATCTCAGATTGCGACACCGTAGCCACGATGGCGCGCTTCGCCGTAGCCAAAGCGTTGAGATTGGTCAGTGCTCTCTTATCCGAGCGGGACCGGGCACAATTACACGCCGATCTCATGCAAGAGATCGACTCGGACTGCGCGGCCCTACTGGTCCCACGCAATGGGCTGCGGGAAGGCAAGAATGCAACCGAAGTCCAGCGAAGATTAAGGGCAGCGGCGGATTTGGCTCCATTCGGCGACGTAAGCCAGAGAGCATTGCTGGCTCTGGCGGAGTGGGAGATTCGCGTCCCCCGCTATGAACAGGCGGAACACTTATTGCTCGAAAGCCGGCGCGTCGCGCAAGAGAATCCGGCAACCGCCGATGCATCGTTGACGGCGACGACCTTGATGCGCCTGTGCGAGCTGTATTTGACGCCCGCGCTGGGAATGAATCAGATGGCGGAGCGGTATCTTGCTGAGTTGGAGCAGGCTTTTGGTGCTTGCGCCATCGCCTCCGACTTTTCCCTTGAGGGGAATTCCACAGCTCGGGTCATTTCGGAATGGATTCCCCAATTGCGTTCGCGAATCGCGAATGGCGGTGGGGAAACAGTCCAGCGTCCGGCGGGATCCGAAACGACAGCGGCATTCACCTTCTTGCCGGAACCGGGCTTCTCGTACAAAGAGGCGGGCAGGCGAATCGTCCGCTTCGGCGACAGCGTGCCCGCGGCACTCGCGACGCGGGTCGTTTTATATGGGTCGAAGGACACGCTGTCCGCTATCGATCCGCGCGACGGCAAACTTGTCTGGAGCAGCGCCCTACGGCTGCCGGAGCAGTTTGAGGAAGACGATGGGGTCATCTTGCCCACGGCTTCTGAACGGCCACGTCAGGCCGTCCTGGACGGACAGATTGGCGTTTTCAATGGCAGCGACGGGCTGTTTGGCGTCGGACTGGTGACGGGAAAGCGCTTGTGGGCGGTTCCGTACGAGCCGCCGCCGGCGTCCTATGAATTCCCCCGAAGTGACGACGCCATGGCTGCCGCCGATGCTTGGTTGGCGGCGATGCCGCGCAGAGGACGGCTTGCTTTGATGCGGACCGCGGACGGCCGGCTCATTTGGGAGCGCGACTTATGTGGCGAACCCGTCGAGCATCTGGCCATTGAGGGCGATGTGATCCTCGCCGCCAATGCCGGCTGGGAGCGCATCCACTTATTTTCACGCAAAGACGGCAGCCTGATTCAACGAATGGAGTTGCGGAGATTCGGAAAGGCGGAAGTGGGTGTGCTTCCGGTCTCCGTGGGCGGCATTCTGTGTGGTCTAGGGCCGGAGGAATCATCCAACCAGTTGATCGGCGTGGATATCCAAACCGGCCAGACGCTCTGGCAGGTGGCCCTGGATCGGCCACCCTTGGGGCGCCTCTTTCGGTTCAGCGCCGACTATCTCGGAATCAGCATGCTTGAAGGCCGGCTGCTGATTGCCAAGGCTCGGACGGGTGAGATCGTCTTCGATCGCACGATCGCGGGCACACACTTGGTCACCGACGGGCTGTTGGTCGATGGTACACTGTTATTGCGCGAAGCCGGCACAACCAAGCAAGTGACGTTGCAGGCCCTCGACGTGGCTACGGGCCAGACACTCTGGACGCGCAAGGACCTTCCCACGTCGGACCGTTGGAGCGGCCCACTTTACGTGGCCGGCGGAATACTGCCTACGGTCCTGGAAGGGGAGGCTCCCAAGGGCGGTGCAGTGAAACCGCTGGAACTGGTGACCCTTGATCTGCAAACCGGTCAAAAGCTGCCATGGACCATGAGTTTGGAGAACAGCCAAGGACCTAAGGTATATTTCGACTTGTGGATATATCCGGGCATGGTCGTACTGGGCAGCAACGACGGCATTCGCGGCTACAAGACCCAGCCTTGGACGAGGCCGCCTCGTGTCGAGCCCGGTCCGCTACCGGAGCGAGGAGGATCGTGAAAACTGTCTCGAGTCGATTCCTGATATCGTTGATGCTGGGTCTGTCCGTGATCGATCCCGCGGCGCAGGCTGGGCCGGCGCTGGGAGAAGGCGTGACGCCGGAAATCAAGGAGGCGATCGAGCGCGGGCTCGCTTATCTAGCCCGCCGTCAGGAGCGGCAAGGATCGTGGTCCAATCAAGGCGGCATCGGCGAGTATCCGGTGGCGATGACCTCGCTGGTAGGCATGGCCCTGCTAATGGATGGCAATACGACCACCCAGGGCCGGTACGCGGCCAACGTGGATCGGGCCTCCAATTTCCTCGTGCGGTCCGCCATGTCCAACGGCTTGTTAGCTCGCGGCGAGGCTGATCCGCGGCCCATGCACGGACACGGGTTTGCCTTGCTTTTCTTGAGTCAGGTGTACGGCATGATGGAAGATCCCGTGCGGGCGCGGCAAGTCCACGACGTGCTCACGCGCGGCATCCGGCTGACGGCGGAGGCCCAAAGTCACGCGGGCGGCTGGATGTACACGCCCAACGCCCGTGCGGACGAGGGCTCGGTTACGGTGACGCAGGTGCAGGGGTTGCGCGCCTGCCGCAACGTCGGCCTGGCCGTGCCCAAAAGCGTGATCGACGATGCCATGGAATACCTGGTCAAGTCGCAGAATAGCGACGGCGGCATCCGCTATGCCGCGGGCATGCGCGGCGCCTCGCGGCCCGCGATCACGGCGGCAGCCGTCTGCTGTTGGTACAACGCGGGTGAATACGACAATCCTTTGGCCGTGCAAGCCCTGCAATATTGCAAGGACCACATCCGGCCGCACGGGGCGGAGGGCGGCCATGATTTCTATGCCCATCTGTACATGGCCCAGGCGCTATTTGTGTCCAATGATCCGGACTGGCCGCAGTATTATCGCAAACGGAGCGACTATTTGCTGACCCTGCAGCAGCCGGACGGCTCATGGTTTGGGGATTACGTCGGAGACATTTACGGCACGGCGACGGCTCTGATCATCCTGCAGCTTCCGTTCCAGCAGGTGCCGATTATGCAACGATGAGAAAGGCGAGTGAGAAACACGATGCACGGTGAGGTGACGACGCAGCGTACGGGGCATGGGGCCAGGGACGTGGAGGCAATGGAGGAACTCCGCGCGGGCGTGGAACGGCTTCGCGCGGAATTGGCGAAGGTGATCGTGGGCCAGGAGGAGGTCGTCGATCAGCTTCTGATCGCCCTCTTTGCCGGCGGGCACTGCATTCTGGAAGGCGTACCGGGACTCGCGAAGACGTTGATGATCTCGACGCTGGCCAGGTGTCTGGATCTGACTTTCCAGCGCATTCAATTCACCCCTGACCTGATGCCCTCGGATATCACCGGGACGGAGGTGATCCAAGACGATCGAACGACCGGCACGCGGGCTTTTCGCTTTCTCCCCGGGCCGATCTTCGCCCACGTAGTGCTGGCCGACGAGATTAACCGGACCCCGCCAAAGACGCAGGCAGCCCTTCTAGAGGCCATGCAGGAGCGGCACGTCACCGTCGGGCGCGATCGTCACGATCTGCAACCGCCGTTTTTCGTGCTCGCGACGCAAAACCCCATCGAGCAGGAGGGCACTTACCCTCTGCCCGAGGCCCAGCAAGATCGTTTCCTGTTCAAAGTACTGATCGGTTATCCGTCTTACGAAGAGGAATACTCGGTAGCGGAGCGCACGACGTCGGTCGCGGAGTCCCTCGTACGACCGGTCCTCTCGCGGGAAGAGTGTCTGCGGTACCAGCAGTTGATTCGCCGCGTGCCCGCCGCGTCGGACGTGATTCACCATGCCTTGGATTTGGTTCGCGCTACTCGGCCCAATGAGCCGGACGCGCCGCCGATCGTCAAGCGCATGATCACCTGGGGTGCCGGTCCCCGCGCGGTGCAGGCGCTGCTATTGGGGGCGAAAGTCCGGGCGGCCATGAACGGACGGCACCACGTTGCCACGGACGACATCCGTGCGCTGTGCCACGCCGTCCTGCGGCACCGGTTGGTCACGAACTTTTCCGCCGAGGCGGAAGGGTACACGCCGGACCGGATCGTGGACGAACTGTTGTCCTCCTTCGACCCGCATCAGACGGACCTGGATCGTGATCGGCGAATCCGCAAAGTACTTTCAGCCTGAGGTTCTCAGCCGGATCGCCCGGCTGGAGCTTCGCGCCCGGCACGTGGTGGAAGGCTTCGTCAGCGGGATGCACGCCAGCCCCTATCGGGGCTTCAGCGTGGAATTCGCCGACCACCGCCTCTATGTGCCGGGCGATGACATCCGCCGCATCGACTGGCGAGTGTACGCCAAGGCCGACCGCTTTTTCGTGAAGGAGTATGAGGCGGAAACAAACCTCCGCGCTCACCTGGTTCTGGATTGCTCCGCCTCGATGGCTTATCCCGAGCATCCGGGAACCAACCGAATGACCAAGTGGGACTACGCGGCAACGGTGGCGGCTTCGCTGGCTCATCTGCTTGTTCATCAACAGGACGGGGTGGGGCTGGTTTTGTTCGACGAGGAAATCCGGCGGCAGTTGCCGGTATCGGCCAGCCGGGCGTCGCTGGCGGGCTTGGCCAACGCCATCGAAACCAGCCGGCCGCAGCGCCCCACGCAAGTAAAAATGCTCTTTCCTTTGCTTGCGGCGAGTCTGCCGCGGCGCGGCATGGTGATCGTCATATCCGACCTGCTGACCAACGTGGATGAGCTAGTCCTTGGACTGCAGCGCCTGCGTCATCAACGGCACGACGTGCTCGTGCTGCAGATACTCGACCACGATGAATTGGAGTTTCCATTCGCGGATCGCGTGTTGTTTGAGGGCATGGAGGAGATTCAACTGGAAGTGTTGACCGATCCGCAGTCCATTCGGGCCAGTTATCTGGCGGCGGTGCAGAACTTCATTGGGACAATCCGCCGGGCGTGCCTGGACAACCGCATCGACTACGTGTTGATGAGCACGGCGGACCGGATCGACGTGGCCTTGACGGCGTTTCTGACAACACGGATGCATCTACTGCGGTCGAAGGCATAGGACACTAAGGCGAAGAAGCGAATGAATGTCCCCCCAAGCCAACTGATTCTCGCCGGGCTCGTGTCGCCCGGACTGTTGTATTTGGGGTTGGGGGCGGTTTCCCTGCCCATCTTGATTCACTTGCTCACCCGGCGCCGGTTTCGGCGCGTTCGCTGGGCGGCGATGGAGTTTCTGCTGGATGCCGAGCGCCGCAATCGCCGTCGGCTGCGCATGGAAGAATGGATTCTGCTGGCCTTAAGGTGCCTCGCCGTGGCACTGATCGGATTGATGCTCGCCCGGCCCTTCCTCGCCCCGCGGGGCGTGATCGCCGGGCTGAGCGGCTCGCGGCGGACCGAACGTGTCTTCATACTCGACGATTCCTTCAGCATGGGCTATCAGTCTCCGGCGGACGGGCGTACGCCGTTTGCCCGTGCGAAACTGGCGATCCGCCGGCTCGTCGAATCGATCCGCCGCGAGTCGCCCGAGGACACAGTGACGATCCTGCGGACGTCGGCGGTTCGCGAGCCGGTGGAGCTTCAGACTTTCCTCGACGCCCCGCAAACGGAAGATTTGTTCCAGCGGCTGGAGGGGTTGGCACCCACGCAACGTTCCATGGATACCGCCGATGTAATGGAGGGCGCCGCAGACGTACTGCGGCGCAGCCCGGACGTGGCCGGCGCCGTGGTCTATTCTCTGAGCGACTTCCAGCGGCACAACTGGCTTGAGCTCGATCCGAAACCGTCAGAGGGTCAGGCAAACGCGGCGAAGGCAAATTCAGGCCCGCGAGGGAGTTCCGGCTTATTCACCCCTTTGACCGCGTGGGCAGATGAGGACCGGGGATTGCGGCTGGTACTTGTGAATGTGGGTGATGCCGGCGCCGCAAATACCGCCATGACCGGTCTGGAAACGGTGACTCCGCAGATCGTCGCGGGTTCCTCCGGGCGGCTTCGCGCTAGCGTTGCGAATTACACATCTCACTTGCTGGAAGGCGCTTCTCTGCAGGTCACGATGGGCAATCTGCCGCAAGCGACGCAGACCATCCGCTCGCTCGGACCGCAGCAATCGGCAACGCTGGAACTCGAGGTGGAGTTCCCTCGCGCGGGATACGAAACGGTCCGCGCGGAAATGGCCGCCGACCTTTTACCCATCGACAACGTGCGCTACCTGGCCGTCGATGTCGCCAATGCCATCCGCGTTTTGATCGTAAACGGTGAGCCGGCAAGCGACGCCTATGACAACGAGGTGACCTTCCTGGCCGCGGCGTTGCGGCCTGAGGGCGAGTTGTTCAGCGGCAACGAGCTTGTCGTGGTTGACGAATCGGAGTTGGACAGCGTCAGTTTTGCGGGGTTCCACCTGGTGGTGCTGGCCAATGTCTACCGCCTCAGTGATCCGGCGATCGAGGCTCTGGACCGATTCGCCCGCGACGGCGGTGGGATCGTAGTCTTCCTGGGCGATCAGGTCGACGCCGACCTGTACAACGGGGCCCTATATCGTGACGGAGCGGGTTGGTTGCCCGCCAAACTTACCGAGATTGTGCGAGCGGCGCAGCCGGTACACTTGATCGTATCCGACCGCCTGCATCCGGCATTGCGCGGTGTGAGCCGAGCGGATGATCCCTTGGGACTGGGGCAAGTTCCGTTTTTTCAATACTTCGCTGTTGCGCCGTTTGTTCCGTCGGTGCCGGGAGAGGATATTGCGGCAGCCTCGAAGAAGAGCGACACCCAACCCGACGGGGTCACGCCACGCGCGGAGCCTAGGTCCGGTGGGACGCGAGTAGTGGTGCGATTCAACAATGCCGACGAGCATCCGGCCGTGCTCGAACGGCCGGTCGGTGAGGGCCGCGTCATTCTGTTCACAAGCTCGGCGGATAAAGAGTGGAACCTCTGGCCCGACCACCCGACGTATCTGCCCGTCATTATGGAGCTTATGCGATATGCCGCCCGGCGCGGATCGATGTCGCCGGATCAGTGGGTCGGTTCGAAGATCGCTCTGTCGCTTGACCCCGCCAACTATGAATCGGATGCCGCGGTTCGCTCACCAGCCTATCCAGCCGAGCCGGAGTCAACCGTCGCCGCCGGCCCGGCGGAGGATGGCCGAGGCTTCGTGCTCAACTGGGGCCACACGGACATGGCGGGGATCTACCAGTTCGTTCTTCGCCGCCGAGAGGGGGGCGAGACGGTCCGCCCGGTGGCCGTCAATGTCGATCCCACCGAAAGCGACCTGGCCGCCGCGCGCGAAGAGGAGCTTCGTCGGACGTTTCCGAATCTCCTGTTCGAATACGTGGATGGGATCGACAAGCTCACCGGTGGTACCGGCGAAGCACGGACCGAATTATGGCGGATGTGTTGGGGGGCCGCCGTCTTGATTCTACTGAGTGAGCAGGGACTGGCTTGGTTTTGGGGTCGAAAGCGATAGCACGCACGATGCACGCGTACCTGCAGTTTTTCATATTCGGCTCTTTCGCGGGCACGGTTCACGCCACGGCGCCTGAGGAAACGCCAAGGCTGCTGGCGAATAGTGTCACGCGCGATGTGGAAGAATTCGTCACTGAACTGCGTAACGTGCCCGAAGGATGGCCTTTGGTCGCTTTGGTGTCGGCTGTGGTTGCAGTCTGCTGGCTGGTCGGATGGATGTATCGCCACGAAGGGCGCGTCGGCGCGACTCTACGTGCGCGGATGATCCTGGCAGCGATTCGGTGTGCGGCGCTGCTGACTCTTGTGCTCATTATTGTCGAACCGGTCCGGGTTCGAATTCTCCGTCACTGGGTAGACTCCTATGCTCTGTTGTTGGTGGATACCTCGTCCAGTATGGACCTGGCCGACGCATACGCCGACGCGGAAGCAGCCGACAAGGTCAAATCCTTCATTGCCGATGCCGGCGCCAACCCTGTTCGCCGCGCGGACGTCATGCGGGCATTTCTCCGAAAAGACAACGCGGCCTTTCTGGTTGGTTTGGCGGAAAACAACCGCGTCAAGGTATTCACCTTCGGTGACGAGCCCAAACTGGAAGGCACAGTGCTGGCGCGGCGCGAAGAGGCCAAGCCCGACGCCGATCCAACGGAATCCGCGCAACGATGGTGGAGGGTCGAAGAGTCGCCGACCAACTTTGCCGTCACGGGCGCGGCCACCAACGTCGAACGCGCCCTTCGCCGGGGTGTGGATTCGCTGGGCCGATCGCCTCTGGCGGCGGTCATCGTGCTAAGCGACGGCGGATTCAATCAGGGCGCTCCCCCCGAAGAAACAGGGCGATTCGCGTCGGAGCGCCGCGTACCCATTTACACGGTGGGCGTCGGCGACCCCTCCCCGCCGCGCAATGTTCGCGTCTCGGAAGTGTTGGCCCCTGCGAATGCGTTCCAACAAGACCCGTTTCCGATCAACGCCCGATTATCGGCCGACGGCATTGATGGTCAAAGCCTCCGCGTCGAACTCCATGAACGCAACACCACCGAGGGAGGCGATAGCCGCATCGTGGCCGGGAAAGACGTGATCGTCGGAACGGGCGGGGCCATCGAACTATTGACTTTCCAAAAGCGCCAGAACCGGGCGGGGCGGTATGTCTACACCGTCGAAGTGCCTGTTTTTTCCGGCGAGTCCGTGGCCGATGACAATTCCCGTGCGGTGACCGTCAACGTGATCGAATCCCGCACGAAAGCGCTGATCGTGGCCGGCTCCGCAAGCTGGGATTACCAATTCGTCTCCCGCCTGCTGGAGCGAGATGACACCTTCGACGTCAGTTGCTGGCTGCAGACGGCCGACCAGAGCGCGGTCCGCGAGGGAGACGTTGTCATTGACCACCTCCCCAGCAATGCGGAAGAGCTTTTCGCGTATGACGTCGTCGTGCTCATGGATGTTGATGCCTCCGAACTTGACGAGGAATGGTGCCGGTTGATCGACCGGTACGTAACCGAGCAAGGCGGGGGCCTGCTGGTGACGGTGGCCAGACCTCACACACCGGAATTCATGCGTACCCCAGGCCTTAAGCCGTTGCGTGATCTGTTGCCCGTGAGTCTGGATCCCGATGCCGATCTGGTGCTTAACCGCATCGGCTTCTACCAACTCGAAGGGTCGCCCGTGGAGATTCCGGAGACCTCTTACGCTCATCCTGTGCTCCAGCTTGGCGACGACCCGGTGGCCTCCAAATTGGCTTGGCAGGGAGTAGGTGACGTGCATTGGCACTATCCCGTGCTTCGAGAAAAACCCGCCGCTACGGTCCTGTTGCGGCACGGCGACCCGAAAATGCGCAATTCCTATGGCGGCCACGTGCTGGCAGCCGTGCAATTCGCCGGGGCCGGCCGGACGGGCCTTCTGGCCTTCGACGGCACCTATCGTTGGCGCCGAACCAGTGAAAAGGTGTTCAATCGCTTTTGGGTGCAGTTGGTACGCTTTCTGGCGGAAGGGAAGTTGTTGGGCGGAGCCAAGCGGGGCATGTTGTTCACAGAAAGCGATCAAGCCGCTTTGGGAGAAGCCGTGCGCGTTACGGCCCGGCTCTTCGACGCTCGATATGAACCTCTCACCCGTGAGGAAGTCGCCGCGGAGTATCGTGTGGACAGCGATCGTACCGAATTCGTGCTTCGGGCGCGGCCGGATCGGCCAGGCTGGTTCGAGGGCCAATTTGTACCCGACCGCGTGGGCAGCTTTCGCGTGAGCCTCAAAGTGCCCGATGCACCGGGGACGGAACCGTCCGAGCTGGTTCGCGAGGTTCGCGTGTCCCGCCCCAACCTCGAAATCCTGCACCCCCAAATGGATCGCCAGGCCCTGACCACGCTGGCCGAACGGTCGGCCGGCGGGCGATACTTCGACATTCATGAAGCGTCGGCCATCCCCAAGTTGATCCCCGACCTGCACGAGGAGATCGCCGTCCGCTCCAGTCCGACGATTCTGTGGGATAATAGAAAAGTGCTCGCAGTGCTGGTAGGACTGCTGGCAGTCGAGTGGGGCATCCGAAAATGGCGGCACCTGTTATAACTTTCGACGAATGAAACCCGACTCCGCTCAATCGATCACGCTTGATGCCGACGTGGCCGCGCGATTGCGCCAAGTGGCCCGTCGGCTGCGAACGTACGTGTTCCTCGAAAACATCGCCTGGGTCGTTCTCTTTCTTTTCGCGGCGGCCTGGCTGCAGTGGGCTTTGGATTACTCGACTCACGGTCTTCGCTGGAGTATGCGCTTCGCCTTGTTGATGGTCATCGCGGGCGGCGCCGCCTGGCTGTTTCACCAGCTCGTGCTGGCCCCCTTGAGGCTGAGATTCGGCTTGGCCGAAATCGCCCATCTGGTCGAACGTCGCTATCCGCAGCTTGGCTCGGCGCTGGTTTCGGCGGTCCGATTCTCGGCCGGCGAAGTCGGCGGGGAGGACTTCAATTCGCCCGGTTTGATGGCCTCGGTCATCGAGCGCGTCGCCCTGCAAACGAAGGGCCTGGAATTCGAACGCATACTGAATCCCCGGCGGGCACGGCGGGCCGTCATGAGTATTGGTGCGGCGGCGGTCATCGCCTTGATTGTGATGTTGTCGGCCCCTCAACCCACGTACCTCTGGCTGGCCCGCAACGTGTTTCTGCAAGATGTCCCCTGGCCGAAGCGGACTCAACTCATCGTGGATTGCGAAGGCGCGGTCCTCATCGGTGCCAAAGGGGACGATCTGGTGGTTTCCGCTCACGCTCTGGGCGTCCGGCCGCGCGAGGTGGAAATCTTTTTCCAAACCGAAAGCAGCCAGCGAGGCCGCCAGACGATGGTCACGGTGGGCAGCGAGGGAGCTTACCGGTATCGTTATACCTTCGAGAAGGCCCAGGAGAATTTCACGTTTTATCTCCGTGGCGGGGATGACGAGACCGAGGTTTTTTCGGCCAAACTGCTGGAGCGGCCCAAAGTCCTACGAACCGAAATGCACGTCGTAGCGCCTGCGTACGCGGGACTTGAGGCGATTACGATTCCCGACGGCCAGCGCGCCGCTCAAATCCTGCGCGGCAGCGAGGTCACCCTGCGCATCGGCACGAATCATCCCGTCACGCGGGCTGCGTTGATGATGGGCGATCAGCCCATCGCCGATGCCGTACAGGACGGCGACGGTTACAAGACGACCATCTCGCCGATGGAGACCCACACCTATCATTTTCGCCTGACCGACGAGGCCGGTCTGGAAAACCGCGAGATCATGCGGCTTTCGCTGCAAGTAGTGAAGGATGAGCCGCCTCGAATTCGCATGAAGCTTCCCGGGGTCGGCGACATGATCACTCCCGTTGCCATTCTGCCGATCGAGCTTTCGTGTGAAGACGCGCTCGGCCTGGCCACGGCGGAAATGGTCTTCCAGTTCGCCCGCGAAACGACCGAGGAACAAGTTCTGGTTCCTCCCTCGTTCCGGCCCAAGATGACCACATTGACCGCGAATCTCACATGGCCGGTGGCCTCGACTGGGTTGGTGCCAGGCGAGCGGCTCACGCTGTTTGCCCGAGCCTCGGATTTTGACACCGTGTCCGGCCCAAACGTCGCCCGTTCGCCCGAGGTCAATCTGCGGATTGTCACGCCCGAAGAGCTACTGGCCGAACTGAGCCGCCGCGAACGGGAGTTTCGAGCCGACTTCGAGCGGCTGGTCGACGCCCAAGAGCAACTTCGAGGCCGACTTTTGACGCTGGGCGGCCAGTTTTCGGAGCAAGGCCGCGTGGAACCCGTGCGCGACGCCCTTCGGGCGGCGGAGCGGAGCCAACGCAACCTCACGGGTTCCGTAAACGTGGTCCGGCAGCAATTTGAGCGCATTCTGGCGGAACTGCAAGTCAACCAACTCGAATCGCCCGAGGCCCGGCAGAGGATCGGGGAGGGCATTATTGATCCCTTGGCGCAATTGGTGAAGCGTGATTTAACGGCTGCGGCCGACAAAATCGGACAATGGGCGGCCAATGCGTCCCCAGAGCTTGCCGGGCAGGTGGATCCACAACAAGTGGAAATCCTAGCGCAAATGCGGACGGTCTTGGCTAATATGATTTATCGGGAAGGTTATCAGGAAGTGGTCAACATGCTCCGTGATATCATTCGCTTGCAACAGGATCTCAGCACGGAGAGCAAAAAGAGCGTGGAGGAGCAGGCCGATGACGTGTTTGATGAATAGGCTTCGATCGAAGACCGGTCGCAGGAACTACCGGCCGTTCGCACGCCCCATGTTCGTTGGCCTTGTGGCCGTGACCGCCTTGTTTTTGGGCACGCCATACGGGCGCGGTGCCGTTCCGGAAAGCGCATCCAACGCCAATCCGCTGCCGCCGAAACAGGAAATGGTCCGGGATCGCTTCAAACGGTTTCAGGACCGGATGTTCCAGCTTCAAACGGAGCTGGCTGAAACGGAACCGGAAAGCGCTGATCGGTTGGGCCGTGCCCTCGAACGGGCCGGAGAGCTGGGACTTTCCGGCGAGTTGGAGCGGCTGATCGAGTTGCTACGCGACCCCTCGGCCCTGAGCAACGCAATCGATGCCCAGGAGAAGTGGGTTGCCGACGCCGACCGCGTGCTCGATATCTTGTTGGAGCAGGATAGCGACAATAAGGAGCGCGAACGCCAGATCGACAAACTCGAAGATTACAAGCAGCAGCTTGAGAAGATTCTCCAGCAGCAAGGAACCTTACGGTCCGCCTCCGCTCAGGCCGCGGGCGCCCGGCGCATGCTCCAGCAATTGAACCAGGCCATCCAGAGGATCAATGCTCTGTTGGACAAGCAGGGCGACCTCAGCCGTAAGACCCAGGCATCTGTCGCACAAGGATCGAAACAAGAGGGGCAACAACTAGCGGACCGCCAAGAGAGCCTGCGCAAGGAGGCGGAGCAACTGGCCGATGACTTGGAACGGTTGGGAAGCGCCAATCCCGAAAAACCGGCCGATACACCGTCGCTCGAAGCGGCGCGCGAACAGACCCGGCAAGCGGGTCAAGAGGCCAAGGCCGGTAGTTCGTCGATGGCCAAGGCAGCCTCCAGCTTGCAGCAAAGTCAGAACCCGTCCGCCGCGGAACAACAGCGCGAGGCGGAGGAATCCCTGCGCCGTGTGAAGGATCGACTGGAACGGGCGCGGCAGGAGTTGGGCGAGCAGCAATCCACCGCCAAGCAGGGGGAAGGTCAAAGGCAGGCAGCCAAGCAAACCCGCGGCCTAAGCGACCAAATGCGGCAGGACGCCCAGGCGCAAAACCAGGGCGGCCAGCAAGGCCAACAGGGACAGCAAGGCCAGCAAGGGCAAAAAGGCAAGCAAGGCAAGAACCGCAAAGGCCCGCCGCCTTCGGCTCCGCAGAATCTGGAAAAGGCCGAGCAGCATATGGAGGACGCAGCGGAAGATTTGGAGCAGGAAAAGCCGGAAGACGCCGCCGAGCCACAGGACAAGGCGATCGATCAGCTTGAGCAAGTGCAGCGCGAACTGGAAGAGATCCTCATGCAGCTTCGCAAGGAAGAGCGCGAGGAAATGCTGCGAGACTTGGAAGGCCGCTTCCGCGACATGTTAAATAAGCAACGGGCCGTGAATGACGCGACCGTGGCGCTGAACCAAACTGGCGAGAAAAGCTTCCGCCGCCCGGAGCACCTGCAACTGGCCGAGCTGTCGTCCCAGCAACGGGCCCTTTCCGAGCAGGCCGCCACCTGCGTACACATTCTTGATGAGGAGGGCACGACGGTGGCCTTCCCGCAGGTCGTCGAGCAGATATCCGAGGATATGCGCGTGGTCGCCGAACGCCTGGCGGCCTTCCACGTCGGGATTCTGACACAAAGCATTCAGGGTGAGATCGTCGATGCCCTTGAGCAGCTTCTCGAGGCCCTCAAGAAGATGCGGCAGGAAAACGAACAGCAGTCGGCCTCGCGCTCGGGAGGCGGCCAGAACAACAACAATAAGCCGTTGCTTCCTCCCTCTGCGGAATTGAAACTGCTGCGTTCGAGCCAATGGCGCGTCAATACCCGGACTTCGGCCGTGCAACAGGTTCGAGATGAAGGATCGGAACCGGAGGATGCGCTGCGCGAAAGCCTGCGCAAGATCGCCGCCCGGCAGAGTGAGTGCGCGGAAATCGCCAAGCAGATGCGCGATAGGCTCCGTCATGAATGAGGAATAGCGAATTCGGAAAGGAATAGGAAAAAGTCCATGGAAACGAACCACAAGCAATCCAAAGCGTTTGACTTGAACCAAACGATCCCGACGGTGGAAACGGATGATCGGCGAAGCGTCATCCGCCATTCGCTATTCGGCATTCGCAGTTCCTTAGCCGTGACGATGCTGGCCTGCGTCGGCGCCGCAACGGCCGCGGAAGTGAAATCGTCCGGTCCCGCGGAACGGCTGGTGGCCAAGCTCTCGGTCGACCCGTCGATCGCGCCCGATGTCCAGAAACTGCTCAAGGAAACGTGGGAGGCGGAGGCCGATCCCAACGGCGCCGAGTTTCTGACCCAGGCCTTGGCCGTCCTGTACCCGAAGTTTCGCGAGGTGCTCGAGGCCTTCGAGGCCGACACCTATGACCGCTGTGCGACCGTGGCCGCGGGATTGATCTCTCACAATGATCTGTACGTGGCGATCAACGCCGCGGTCTATGAGATCAAGTCGCTGGTCGCCCTCGAACGGCTGATCGAGGCGGGCGAGCGCATCGCCAAACTGTTGGAAAACCCAGGAGAAGAAGCGATCAAGGAATACTCCTATTTCGCCGCCGAGGTGGCTTTCCTTCAGGGCTACTGTCTCGTGGCCGACCTGAGATACAAGCAGGGAACCGAGGTACTCACGAAGTTTCTTGTCGATTATCCGCAAGCTCCGCTCCGCTTGACCATTGCCGCTAAGCAAATGCTCACCGAGCTGGCCAATCGCGAACCGGAGAGCGTCGGCGAGGTCGTCGATTTGATGGATTTTTCGCACAAGCGGTTGAACCAGGGCGATTCGGGGAAAGTAGTTCAAACGCGGCAGGAGCGCATCATTGACTTGTTGGACCGCCTGATCAAAGAGGCGGAGGACCACGAAAAGAACTGCAAGTGCAGCAAGTGCAGCGGCGGATCGGGCGGCGGTCGCGGGTCAAATACTCCTATGCCGCAATCGCCCATGCCGGAATCGCAACTGCCCAAAGGGGCGGTTCCCGAGGGCGATCTGCGTGAAGCCCGCCGAGCCAATCCCGCCGAATCGTGGGGCGCCCTGCCCCCGCTGGAACGGGAACGCATTCTGCAGGCGCTCCGCGAGAGCTTCCCAAGCCGCTATCGCCAGCTTGTCGAGCAGTACTATGAGCAGCTTGCCAAGAAGCAATAGAAGAAGGCAAGAAGCACGAGGCACGAAGCAAGAGGGGGCGGCTTTTCTTTTCGCGGCGGCGGTGCTCGCCATTGCGCCAGGACTCACGGCCGCGGAAAGCGCTGCCGTGCGCGTCGAGCGGATTGACGGGACAATAATTGAGGCCTCCTGGATCGGTTTGGACGACGGCAGGGCCATCTCACTCGCCACGGAAAAAAGTACGTTGCGCGTGGGGCTGGATGAGCTTTTCAGTCTCGTCTTTGCGGGCCGCGACCTGAGCCACAGTCTTCAGCCCGCCAGGACGTTTGCATCGGATGGTAGCTCTAGATTGCGCTTTTATTTGGCCGACGGCGGTTTGCTAACCGGTGAATTGCTCGGTTCTGCACCTGCCGCGCTGGTTGCTCGAACGGTCTTGGGAGAGCAGAGAACTTTCCCCTTCGATCGTTTGGCCGGCATTCAACTCGCCGACGTCGCGGCGTTTCCTCGCTGCAGCGAGTTGTTTCAGGCCGCCCTGGACGCGCGGCTTCCCGCAAAAGACGTGTTGATTACTCGTAGCGTCGATGAACCGCGCAGCCTGCGAGGCCGCCTCGAGGAACTCGACGCCGAGCGCGGCGCATTTACTCTGGGCGACAAAACCCGCACGTTCAGCACGGACAGAATCTATGGCATCGTTTTCGCCGGGGGTTCTCCGGAGCTTGCGAAGTATCCCGTCACGTGCGAACTTGCGGATGGGGCTCGCTTTTCGGGACGGCTGGTCCATGGCGACCGAGTACACGTACGCGTTGGCACGTCTCTTGGATTCGAGGCGGACATTTCCATCGAGACGCTGACCTCCCTGCGCTTCCACAGCACGCGTGTGGTCTATGTCAGCGACTTGACACCCGTCAACGAACGAAGCGAAGGCCAGTTGCACCGGCCCTGGCCGTTTCGCCCCGATGCCAATGTGGCCGCCGGCCCGATTTCCATCGGCGGCCGTGGATTTCGAAAGGGGCTGGGTGTCCATAGCCGCAGCGAGCTGACTTACTCCTTGGCCGGCGAATATGAAGCTTTCGCCGCGGCCATTGGCCTGGACGATCGCGTGCGGCCCAAGGGTTCCGTCGTCTTCCGCGTATTGGACGATCGAAGCCCCGCCGAGGCGAAAGTCCTTTTCGATAGCGGTCCCGTTACCGGCACGGATGCCCCCCGTAACGTGCTCGTCGATGTCCGCGGTGTTGACCGGCTCACTCTGGTGGTCGGTTTTGGCGAGGGATTGGACCTTTCGGACCATGCAGACTGGGGCGGTGCCCGGCTGATTCGCCCCGCCCCTCCTCCAGCATCCGGCGGTAGCGCGGCACCATGACAAGGTTCTATTCGACGCATTGGTTTCAGATAACGGCTCTGATCGCCGCGTCGGGCACGCTTGCTGCCGCACCGACTGGAAGTAAAACGGGGTCCGACGTGGAGAGGGTTGTTGGCCTGGAGCGACAGCGCGTCGAGCTGATCGAAAGGCTCACTCCCGCGGTGGTTTGCGTGTCCGACTCCAAGGAGCGTGGAGGCGGCTCAGGCGTGATCATCGACCCGCAAGGCTACGGTCTTACGAACTATCACGTCGTCGCTAACCTGGTTGACAAGCGAATGGGCTGGGGTGGCCTGAGTGACGGCAAGCTCTACGAACTGGAATTGCTGGGGATCGATCCAACGGGCGACGTGGCCATGTTCAAGCTCAACGGCCAGGATCATTTTGCACACGTCGAGCTGGGCGATTCGGACACCGTTCGCGTCGGCGACGTGACTCTCGCGATGGGTAATCCCTTTGCACTCAGCGAGGACTACACGCCGTCGGTGAGTATGGGCCTTGTGACGGGGGTCCATCGCTATCAATGGGGTACGGGGAACAACCTGATTTATTCCGACTCTATTCAGTTCGACACGTCGATCAATCCGGGAAGTTCGGGCGGGCCTTTATTCGACGCTTCCGGCCGGCTGATGGGCATCAACGGACGGATATCCGTCAACACTCGCGGGCGCTTCAATGTGGGCTTTGGCTACGCAATCTCGATCAATCAGATCAAGCGGTTTATGCCCTCGATGCGCGCTGGGCTGTTGGCCCGCCACGGGACCCTCCAGGCCACCGTGGAGGATATCGAGGAAATGGGCGTCGTCTTCACGGAAGTGTTGCGTCACGCCGCGGCCTACGATGCTGGCGTGCGGGTTGGCGACCGCCTGCTGGAAATGGACGGCATCCCCGTCACTTCGCGGAACCACTTCGCCAGCCTGATCGGCACGTATCCCGAGCGATGGCCGGTCTGGCTGCGCATCGAGCGCCATGAGCAGCCTAGGGAGATGCTGGTTCGCTTGGAAGGTATCCCGCCGAAACTGTCCAAGCGCTTCGAGCCGAATCGGGGCGTCAACGTTCGCGAAATCGAACGAGTGCTTCGGGGCTTCCAAGCAATCGTGCTCGGTGAGCGAGCGGCGGGCGAAGCACCTTCGGCCGGTTGGCGGAACCCTCGCGGGGAGAATCCACCAGCCGGCTGGCCGCGACTCTGGCGATGGTCGCTCACGCGAGAATATGTACCGAGAAACGAGGATACGACTAGACCGCCAGAATCGTACGCGGTCTCCCAAGCCGACGACGGCAAAGCCCGCATGCAGCAAGTTTACGAAGACGGGAGCAAGGGCCGGATCACCGAGTACGATGCCCTGTCCGCCGTTTGGCGGTCCGCGGAAGAAAACCAGGGGGCGCTCCCGGAGGGCCCGGCCGGCGGCACGGAAGACCACTCTGCGTTCGAGTTGCCGCTGGACGCTCGCCTGGTTCTCGCTGCTACCTACGTCCTTCAGCGAAGCTTCGGTTCGTGGAAAGACGTGAACGATCTACATGACGTGAGTCACGTTGGCGGCGAGGGACTATACGTGGCGCCCACCGATATTTCCGCGGAAACCATGCGCTTTCCGTTGGGGCGCCGCGAACCGCTGCTGGTGGAGGTCCTCGAGTGGCGCCTCAGCGACCACACAATCGCCCGGTTTGCCTTCGATACGCGAACGGGTCTGTTAGGGCGCATTGTGGTGACCGACTCGCCATCGAGCGAGGAGGCCGTGATCGACCTCTCTGACTACCGTTTGATGGGCGGGCTTTTCTGGCCGAGCACGTTCGACGTCCGGTGCGGCGGATGGAAATACAGAGACTGCTGGTCCGACGTCAACGTCGAATGGTGAGTTCGGAATGACGAATGCCAACAGCAAAATGAGGCGGGCATCTCGCGGACGTTTTCTGCGTTTTCCAATTGTCATACTGCATTCTTGCTTTCTAACCGTGTTTTCCGCGCCGCTCGCCGCCGGCGAGTTTGACCTCGCAATCGCTTCCGCGACCCAGCGAGTGGTTAAGCTCTATGGCCTGGGAGCCGGCGTTCAGGTCGGCTACGGGTCCGGAATTCTCGTCTCCGACGACGGAATGATCTTGACCGTGCTTTCCTTGTTGATCGACGCTAGGCGGCTCCGCGTGGTGCTGCCCGACGGTACCCGCCGGGAGGCGGAAGTGATCCATCGCGATTCGCAGCAACAACTCGCCCTCTTGAAACTCAGACCGCCGGTACACGAGCTTGCCGCGCCCGACGCCAAGGCGGGACAACCGGGCGACAAAGAGCCCGTGGCCTCGGGCGGTTCCACCGGTGCCCTGCGGCCGGGGTCTTTTCTCTACTTCGATCTTCATGACGGCCGCCCTGTGTCGAATGTACCTGACGAGGCCGCGCGGGCGGAAGCCGGCGGCTCGCTGTCGCCGGGAGACTGGGTGATTGCCGCAGGTAACGCCTTCAAGGTGGCCGAGGGTGCCGAGCCGGTATCGGTGGCTCATGGCGTTTTTAGCGCCCTGACGCGGCTGGATGCCCGCCGCCGCGTACGAGACTATCCCTATCGCGGCGAAATCCTGATGATTGACGCGGTAACCAGCAACCCGGGCGCTCCGGGCGCCGCGGTAGTGAATCTCAACGGCTGGCTGGTCGGGATGGTGGGACGCGACGTGATTTCCAACCTTACCCACACGCATTTCAACTACGCCATTCCGCGCGAGACGCTGGAAGAATCCCTCCGCGAGGCCCTGACCAAGCCGGAAACGCAACCGTCCGATTCGGGCGTGCCGCGGGAAGTGGCGGACCCATCGCAAAGTGAAATGCCAAGCCATGTCACTTCGACGATCGTTTCGTCCGCGCCGGTGGATTACGGCATTCGCATCAGCCGTGCCGGTTACCAAACCGTGCTGCCCTTTGTCGAGCGGGTTCGTGCCGACTCACCCGCCGGCCGGGCGGGTTTGCGGGCAGACGATTTGATCCTTTCCGTCAACGGCAAGAGCGTCGCCGACGTCTCGGAGCTCGACGCCCGAATCAAAGATCTCTCGCCTGGTGAGCCGCTCGACCTCGTGGTTCGCCGCGATCGGCGTATCCTGACCATTCGCGTGGAAACAAAATGAAAAGCCGACGAAACGTCAAAACGTCAAAACGTCGCAACGTCCAAACTCCGTGGCTTCGTGGCCTCGTGGCTTCGTGGCTCGTTGCATCCCCCCTATTCGCTCTTGAGACCGCGACTTCCGCGCCGGTGGACGAATATCGCACTCTGCAGCCCGTTTTCCGGTCAGTGGTTCAACGGCTTCGGCCCTCTCTCGTGCGGATCGAAACGGTCGGCGGCGCACAACCGCCTGAACGCCTGCCCAGCGAGCCACAAGAAGAGGGCCAGGGCGATTCACCCAAGAAACCGCGATCCCAGAATCCCTTCCGCGACAGCCCGGGATCCGGTTTCGTCGTGGCCGACGGTCCCACCACGGGCATCATCTACTCCTCTGACGGGCACATCCTTACTAGCAGCTTCAACTTCGTTCGCGAGCCGGCGCTGGTTTCGGTCACCCTGGCTGATGGACGGCGATTGGCCGCCGACCTGGTGGCTCGCGACCAAGTGCGAAAACTGGCCATGTTAAAGGTCGACGCGACCGATCTGCCCGTACCGGAATGGGCGCCGGGTGAAGAGATTCAAGTGGGGCGATGGACGATTGCCCTGGGTCTGGCTTTTGGCGGCCAGGAGCCCTCGATTTCCGTGGGAATCGTCAGTGCCCTCAACCGCATGCTCGGCAACGCCTTTCAAACCGATGCCCGCATCAGCCCGGCCAATTACGGTGGTCCGGTCTGCAACTTGGCCGGACAGGTTATGGGCATCGCCGTACCGCTAGCCCAGCGGCCGGGCGAATTGGCCGGCGTCGAAATGTACGACTCTGGTGTCGGGTTCGCCTTGCCCAAGCAACGCGTGGAAGAAATCGCCGCTCGCATGATGAAAGGCGAGTCGTTCTATCGTGGCTGGTTGGGAATGGTCGTCGATCCAAAAGTCATGGACGCTCTCGTCATCGGCAACGTGGCCGATCCCTCGCCTTTGCGGGCGGCGGGAGTGAAGATCGGCGACCATATTCTCACTGCCGAGGGCCGCGACGTCCGACACTTCGGACAACTCGTGCAGGCCCTGTACATGATTCCCGCGGGCGAAGACGTATACCTCTCGCTCAAACGAAACGAGCAAACCTTTGGAGTGAAAGTACGCCTCGCCCGTGCCGCCGAGTTGGGTCCCCTGCCCGAAGTCGAGGAGCCGCTCGACCCCTCAAGCCCGCAGCCGATCATCGTGCCGGAAGGCGGCCACGAAGAGCACGATCACGAAGAACACCATCACGAAGACGATGAGTAACAGCCTTTTGGCGAACTGCATGATCGGCGTAGGTCGCGTCATCGGCCCGACAGCAGGTTTGAATTCGGCCATCGACCAGCCAAATCACTGCCGGATTGGCGGTGTCGCACTCGACGTTCCATTCGTGCAGGCTGCCTTGAGCGGATATAGCGATCTGCCCATGCGGCGCCTGGCACGGAAGTATGGGGCGCCTTATACCCTCAACGAAGTCGTGCTTGACAAGCTCGTGCTGCAACGCAGCCGCAAGCCCAAGCCCTACTTGCGCGTGGCCGAGGATGATCACCCCGTCGGTGGGCAATTGATGGGCGCCGACCCCGACGAGTTCGCCCCGGCGGCCTTCGCTTTGGCGCAGGCCGGCTACGACGTGATCGACATCAATTTCGGCTGCCCCGTACGGAAGGTGCTGGGGCGTTGCCGCGGCGGCTACCTGCTGTCACAACCCGGCATCGCCCTGGACATCGTCCGCAGAGTCTTCGACGCGGTGGGTTCTTCACGACCCGTCACCATCAAAATGCGGCGGGGAATGGACGACGGCCCGGAGAGCGAAAGCAACTTCTTTCGCATTCTCGACGGGGCCCTCGAAATCGGCGTTTCCGCGGTCACCGTGCACGGCCGGACGGTGCAGCAGCGTTACGTCGGGCCTAGCCGCTGGTCCTTTCTGGAACGCGTGAAGCGGCACGTGGGTGACCGCACGGTTTTCGGCAGCGGCGATCTTTTTTCGGCTGACTCGTGCCTGCGGATGATCCGCCAGACCGGCGTGGACGGCGTGAGCATTGCCCGCGGCTGCATCGGCAATCCATGGATCTTTCAAGAATGCCGGGCCTTGTGGGCCGGCGGCGAATTGCCCCCGCCCCCAACCGTCGTTCAGCAACGCGAGGCGATTTGCGCGCACTGGGCAGAGGCCGTCCGGTTTTACGGCTCGCAAACGGCCGGGAAGATTATGCGCAAGTTCGGCATTAAGTACGCCGAGCACCACCCGCTGGCCATGCAGGTCCGTGACGCCTTCATCGCCGTCAAAACGCCGCAGGGGTTCGAGCACGTCCTGGACATTTGGTACGACCCCTTCGTCGATTGGCCCCCAGTACAGCGCCGCGAGGGCCACGGCGATCTCATCGCCGCCGGAGCGACCGATTGAGGCGCCCCGCTGAAAGGGGGGACTTGGGAGTGGCACCACGTGGCACGCGGCACCCTCATTGCCCCTCGGACCCAGGCCGTCAGCGCGATTTTTCGATGACCACGGGGATTTGAACCACTTCGGCGCCGGGTACGTTGGTGGTACAGGACAAAGTCGCTTTGTCCACGCCGGCAGGCAGTTTGTCCGATAAGCGTACGTCCAGGTAGCGCACGTGGCCCGGTTGGGCCTCGTCCTGGGCAGCAAGGGCGGCCTCGATGGAGGGATGATCGCTTTTGACCGAGGTGACTTCCAACACCTGCTGCGGAATCGTCTGCACGCGCACGCGGCGTTGAGTGCCCAGCGGAGTCCCGTCTGGGCGCAGGATGACGATGGGTGGATCGACTAGAACGGGCGGGGCCACGATGCCAAACACGGGCACGCGAATGATCGGCTGGCTGACCGAATCGGTTCGGATTTCCAGGGTCGTGCCGAAGGGGCCCTGAGGGGCGTCTTTGCGGATCACGAGCGTGAAGTTGTATTCGCTTTTCGCCGGCTTATCTGAAGCTGCCGCAAAGGTGACATCCAGGTGACTCCCGGCCTGGGCACGCACAATCTCAAAGGGCGTCTTTTCCATGGAACGAACAACCACAGGGGCGAGCTGCTTGCCGGGCAACGCCTCATGGCCGCTGGGCTGAACCACTTTGGGCGTGACGGTGAGGTCTTCCACGACCTCGCCGTGGATGGGGACGTAGACCTCCTTGACGACGTCGCCGATCTTGAGCTTGAGCGTCATGCCGGTGCTCAGGTAGCCGACGGGGGCGTTTTGGCCTAGGGTTAGGCGAATGCGATGCCCCCGGCCCGCTGGGGTATTCAGCCGCTCGGCCTGATGCGTGAAAATGCCGGGGTCCTTCAGGCGCACTTCCAGCAGTTCGATGTCCTGCCGGCCTTCGGCGGGGGAAATATCGAGCGTGTCCGTTGCTGTTTGCCCGCGGCGAACGGCGCGCAAGCCCATGCGGCCAGGGGGATTCATTTCGTAGAGCACGTCGACGCGGGCATGGAGTTGCAGCTCGAGCTGCGGCTCCGCCGGATCGTTGCTATGCACGATGACCGACTTGTGCTGTTCGCCTTTTCGGCCCGCGCTGTGGAATTCGGCCTTCAACTGCAGAGAGCCGCCGACCGGGATGACCTTGTCCTTTTCGGGTAGCTGCACTACCGTACAGCCACAGCTTGCGACGGTCTTATCGATGACCAAGTCGGCCTGACCCTGGTTCTGCAGAAGCCATTGGACCTCGACCTTGTCGCCGGCCACGACGCTGCCCAGCTCCTGCATCCGTTGAGGCGCGACGAGCTTGGGCCGCGGATCTTTCGATTCACTTCCCGCCGGGGCGGGTGGCACTTGCGCCGCCGCCGGCAACGTGATTACGCTGCTGAAGACAAAAAGAACAAAGGTCAGAGCGGTCATGGTCGCTCTCAAATCGGTAAGGTTCTTATTATGCATCGTCCAAACCCCTCTTGGTGGTTTCCCGCGCGGCGTACTAATGCCGCTCCTGCCCTATTCTACTCCATCTCCGTGCCGCAAAAAGTCACGAAACCGTAAAGGTCTTCGCGAACCCGCCTGCTCGCCGCGGACGCGCTCCGATATTTCAAAGTTGGATCGCGATGGGGGGGCGCTCCGCGTGTGCCTCCAGCTTGGCCGCGTCGAGCTCGACGCCCAGACCGGAACCCATCGGGCGGGGTGAGCGTCCGCCGTAACGGAAGCGCAACGAAGGGGAGGCGATATCCGCGCGAAGCAGGAATCTGCCATAACAGCCTTCGGCCCATGTTACGGCCGGGCAGACCTCCAAGAATCGCAAGCCGGCGGCGGAGAGAATGCCGGTCTCCGCCAGCATACAACCGAGGTGCACGCCGATTCCCCTCCGCCGGGCGAAGGCCGCCAGACGCAGTGACGGCAAGAGCCCCCCGCATTTGCTGATGCCGATGCTGAAACCGTCCGCCGGACCCAGTTCAACCAATCGCCGGGCGTCTTCAAGCGTGAGCAAGGACTCGTCGTGGACGATCGGAATCTCCGAGTCCTTTCGAAGTTGCGGAAGCGCGTCTTCGCGTCCCCTTGGTAAAGGCTGTTCGATGGCCGCGATAGGCAGCCCGCGGATTTGGGCCAGCCGGCTTGCCGCATCGTCCGGCGACCAACCACTGTTGGCATCGAGTCGCAACACGGCTCGGCCGGCCGTGAGGGGACGTCGAAGATATGCGAGCACGAGCTTAAGCCGTTCGAGGTCCTCGGGAAAACCGACCTTCAGGGTGAATCGCCGCAATCCGTACCAATACATCTGGCGGAGCTGCGCTAACGTGGCATCGTGAGTTCCGCCGGCCAAGACTCCGCAAAACCGGATTTGGGGCAGGCTGCCCGGCGATCCGAACGCCGGCAGTCCCATCCATTGCACGGCGTCGTTCAATGATCTCCGGAAAGTGCGCATGGATGCGTCCAGAAGAGCGAGCTCGATGGCCGCACGGGCTGCCAGCACCGGCCGCTTCTGCGTGCTTTGCCACGGGAGAGATTCGATGGCCTCCAGTGCTTCGGGGAACGATCGTAGATGAAAGCCCATGACGCTTTCCATGAAAGTCGCGCGAAGGTCTTGGATGACCGAATCAACGGTTTCGCCGGTCACGGACGGGCGGGGAACCGTTTCGCCGTGCCCGCAGAGGCCGTTGGTGAGCTCGACGGAGACCACGACGGGATCAGCCACGCCGCGTTCCGCGGCGGCATCCACGACCTTGTTCCGTAAGGGGATCAGGAGCGGATGAATGCTCAGCCGATGTACAACCGCCTCAGGCACGCGCGGACCTCAACCGTGTCATGGCGCTTTGCGTTGTCTCGTACCGGAATAGACCTCGCCCATGCAGCCGCGTGCGATGCTTCATGAAGGTGCTGATGTGCGGGCAGTGCTGGACTGGCCGGGCGAACGCATGCGGACCTGGTTCAAGACGCCCGACAAAAAGACGATGATCGCCGCGGCCGCAAGCAGTGCGATAAGCCACCCTGCCCGCGCCTGTTTGATGGCCGCCAGGCCTGCCCCCTTGCCGATGAGTGCCTCGGCGATGAAGAATACAAAAATCGCCAGAAGAAATTTCACCCCAAAAATGGCGTGGTAGGGCATGGGTTTCACTCCCGGCTCCAGGACCAGGAAGTAAAAATTGAGTAGGCCGGTGATCAGCAACACGGCGATGCTGCCGTGCACAAAGGGCGCCCATCTCGCCCGGACCGCCTCGCGCAGCCGCTCGTGCGCCGCGGGATCCAAGGCCTGTTTGGCGGCGGGGATCAGGGCGAAACGCATAAAAGCCGCGCCCCCGACAGCCACGATCGCCGCCGCCCAATGCAACCACCGCAAGATCAGAACGAGACTGTTGATTTCATCCATGATCATTCCATTTCCGAAAATCGCGGCCCGCGCCGCGACATTGCTATTGTACGCGCGTCGATACCCGGCGCTAATCTCCTCTGCGAGCCGCCAAGTGCCGCCGCAGAATCGTCACCTGCTCCCGGCCTGTGAAATGTCTCCGATCCTTTGCGTCGCTCATGTCGTTTTCCTCCGTTGCGGGCCTTCAGGCACGAGCAGTTTGCCGCGTGGCAACGGCCAACCGCCGACCCGAAAAGCCCAGCGCCCATGATCCTCTCGGGCAGCCGAGATTTAACGAAATCGGACATCGACGCATTGTCCGAACATTTGAGGACGGCCCCGGCACCTGCGTCTTCCAAAGAACGCTTTAGCAGCGACCCCACCCGCTTGATCGGTTCCAATCGGCAAGTCGAAGGATCCCACTCTCCCGTTTCCAGTCACGTCACCGGGAACAAAGGCGATGCACACTGCTTTCCTCGGCATTCGCATGCCGTAGGCAAGTCCATCGGCCGAAGCGCCTCCATCCTCTAGAATCTTGTGGTCATATCTTCACATGCTTCCACGCGAGACCAGGATTGCCGCACCCGCAAACATGCGCGCCATACGCACAGAAGTTCCGGAGTAAGTGCCTAAGAACCTATCCCAATAGGCACGTGTGGCACCGGTTTGTAACCGGTGGAAAACGCCTATTGGGATAGGCTCTAAGCCAAGAACTCGATCCGCGTTGATAATCCCATTCGGCGCCGAAGGGCGATAACTCCGGCAGCGACGATCAGCAGTGCGAGCACGACCACCGCCCACGGCGACAGCGCCGGGACGTCCGGTGGCTCGGGACCCAAGCCCGTCAAGACATAGGCCGCGCCGGAACTAGCGGCGCTGTTGTTGGTCTGGTTGCCATTCACGCCCGTGGCGTTGCTGTCCTCCGTCGGCGCCCCGACCACCACCGTGTCGCCCGAAACGGCCACCGAGTGGCCAAAAAGGTCACTGCCCCCGGTGTTCGAGGCCTTGAGGTAGGCCTGCTGACTCCAGACGCCGCCGCCGTCGCGGACAAACACGTACGCCGCGCCCGAATCGTCGGCACTGTTGTCGGTCTGGTCGCCATTCACGCCCGTGGCGCTGCTAGCCTCCAAGTT
>Ga0187892_10000620_pt1 | contig 90822 bp, 86 predicted proteins | sample MA1701073metaG_FD_139345 | JGI IMG/M metagenome (GOLD analysis project Ga0187892, IMG submission 139345) | Bio-ooze microbial communities from a basaltic lava cave in the Kipuka Kanohina Cave System on the Island of Hawaii, USA - MA170107-3 metaG ... | reverse complement strand
GGGGGCCGGGTTGGGGGGCGCGGGGGCCCACCCCCGGCCGGGGGGGGGGGTCGGGGTGTCGGCCGGGGACTTTCCCCCCGGGGGGGGGGCCGGGGGGCCCCCCCCCCCCCCCCCCGGGGGGGGGGGGGGAGGAAGCGGCCAGTGACCGCCTCGACGCCCACGGCGCACGGGCCGGCCGGTCACGCCGATCACCATGCCGAGCCGTCCTTCCTGCGGAAGTACGTGTTCTCGACGGACCACAAGGTCATCGCCATCCAGTTCCTGTTCTACAGCCTGTTCTTTCTGCTGGTGGGCGGCGCATTGGCGATGCTCATCCGCTGGCAGCTGGGGTTCCCCGGCCAGCCGATGCCCGGCGCCGGCGTGCTCGGCGACGACGCGGCGCCGGGCGGCGTGATCGCGCCGAAGTTCTACATCGGTCTGGTCACGATGCACGCGACCTACATGATCTTCTTCGCCGTGATGCCGCTGCTGGTGGGCACGTTCGCCAACTACCTGATCCCGCTGAAGATCGGCGCGCCGGACATGGCCTTCCCGCGCCTCAACATGTGGTCGTTCTGGCTGATGATCCCGGCCGGCGTGCTCGCGCTGGCGGGGCTCGTGGTCGAAGGCGGCTCGGCGGCGGCGGGGTGGACCGCCTACGCACCGCTCGCGAATTCCCCCGACTACACCGGCGTCACCGGCGGCCAGGTCCTGTGGTGCCTCAGCATCGCGGTGTTCGCCGCCAGCTCGCTGCTGGGGTCCGTCAACTACATCACGACCATCATCAACATGCGCGCCCCGGGCATGGTGTGGTTCCGGCTCCCGCTCTCGGTGTGGGCGCTGTTCATCACCGCCATTCTCGCCATCCTCGCCGTGCCGATCCTCGCCGGCGCCGTGATCATGCTGCTGTTCGACCAGATCCTGCACACCCACTTCTACCTGCCCGCCGTCGGTGGCCAGCCCCTGTTGTGGCAACACCTGTTCTGGTTCTTCGGGCACCCCGAGGTCTACATCCTCATCCTGCCCGCGATGGGCATCGTGTCCGAGATCATCGCCAACGGGTCGCGCAAGCCGATCTTCGGCTACCACACGATGGTCTACGCCATCTGCGGCATCGCCTTCCTCGGCTGGATGGTGTGGGGCCACCACATGTTCCAGTCGGGCATGAACCCGATCCTCGGCACCAGCTTCATGGTGTCGACCGTGCTGATCGCGGTGCCGACCGCCATCAAGGTGTTCAACTGGATGGGCACCATGTGGCGCGGCCGGCTGTGGCTGCACACCCCGATGCTGAACGCCATCGCGTTCGTCGCCATGTTCGTCATCGGCGGCCTGTCGGGCATCTTCATGGCCTCGACACCGGTGGACATGTACATCCACGACACCTACTTCATCGTTGCGCACATCCACTATGTGCTGTTCGGCGGCAGCCTGTTCGCCATCTTCGCGGGCATCTACTTCTGGTTCCCGAAGATGTTCGGCCGGATGATGAACGAACGGCTCGGCAAACTGCATTTCTGGACCACGTTCGTGGCGTACAACGCCACGTTCTTCCCGATGCACCTGCTCGGGATCGCGGGCCACATGCGCCGCATCTACGACCCGAACGCCTACCAGTTCCTTCAGCCGCTGCAGCCGCTCAACACGTTCATCTCGGTGAGCGCGTTCGCGCTGTTCGCCGCGCAGCTCCCGTTCATCGTCAACTTCTTCTGGAGCCTGTTCCGGGGCCGCCCGGCGGGCATGAACCCGTGGCGCGACAACGGCCTCGAGTGGACCGTGCCCTCGCCGCCGCCGCACGGCAACTTCGCGCACACGCCCAGGGTGCTGCACGGCCCCTACGAGTTCAGCCACCCGGACACGGTGGAGGACTTTCTGCCGCAGGACCAGCCGCTGCCCGCGCGCCCCGGAGCCTGACTCATGGGCGCCGACGCCAGGCCCCAATTCCGCATGACGCACGGCCGGCAGGTCGAGTACGGCCTCGGCGTGTACAGCGGCAAGCTCGGCATGTGGGTGTTCCTGTGCTCCGAGGTGATGTTCTTCACCGCCCTGATCGGGGCCTACATCATCCTGCGCTGGGGCAGCTCGCAGGCCTGGCCCGATCCGACCAAGGTGCTGAACATCTCTCTCACGGCGTTCAACACGTTCCTGCTCATCTGCTCGTCCGTGTCGATGGTCAAGGCCTACGCGGCCGTTTCGCACGGGGACCAGCGTGGGCTCCGGCTCTGGCTGCTCGCCACCGTGGCGGGCGGCGCCGCGTTCGTGGGCGTCCAGGTGTACGAGTACCTCCACCTCATCCACGCCGGCGTGCTCCCGTCGGGCTTTCGCGAGGGCGGCGAGATCATGGAGGCGCTCACGCGGGCCGGCCTGCCGACCGGCGGCCACGAGCTGTTCGGTGCCGCGTTCTTCACGATGACCGGCTTCCACGGCTTCCACGTCTCGTGCGGCGTGCTCTGCATGATCTGGGTGACCGTCAAGGCGTTCCGCGGCCACTACACTCAGGCGCACCACGAGGGCATCGAGGTGATCGGCTTGTACTGGCACTTCGTGGACCTGGTGTGGATCATCCTGTTCACCATCGTCTATCTGTTCTGACCGTGCGAGGGATCCGGGCATGACGACCGTCGAGAAGAAACACCCGCCGTACATGCTGGTCTGGCTGTGGCTGGCGGCGCTCACGATCATCGAGGTGTGGGCGGCCCAGGCCGGCCTGACCCGCCGCATCCTCATCCCGATCCTGATCCTCCTGGCGGTCTGGAAGGCGGCGCTGGTGGCGATCTACTTCATGCACCTCAAGTTCGAGCCGCGGCGGTTCCTGCTGGTAGTGCTCGCGCCGCTCCCGCTCGCGGTGATCCTGGTCGTGGCGGTCCTGCAGGAGTGGGGCAAGTGATTCTGTTCCACCGGTTTCTGATCGGGACGGCGATCGCGTTCTGCGCGCTGTTCTCGGTCTGGGGTTGGCGCGAGTACCAGGCGTCCCACACCACGTGGGCCCTGGCGTCCAGCATCGCGTTCGGGGTGTTCACCGTCGGGTTCGCCGTGTATCTGGCCTACCTCAAGAAGTTCCTCGGGCGGTGACGGCGGCCTGGCGGCATCGGGCCGCCGTGGGCGTGGCGGTGAGCACGTTCGGGCTGGTGGTGGCCGGCGGGCTCGTCACGTCCACCGGCTCCGGCCTCGCCGTGCCCGACTGGCCCCTGTCGTTCGGCCAGCTGTTCCCGCGCATGGAGGGTGGCGTGCTGTTCGAGCACGGCCACCGGCTGATCGCCGCCATGGTCGGCCTGCTGACCATCGGGCTGGCGGTGCTGCTGCAGCGCACCGAGCGTCGCGGGTGGGTGCGCCGCCTCGGCTGGACGGCTGTGGGCGCCGTGGTCGTCCAGGGACTGCTGGGCGGCCTGACGGTCAAGCTGCAGCTGCCCGACGCCGTGTCGGTGTCCCACGCGGGGCTGGCGCAGATCTTCTTCTCGCTCACGGTGACCCTCGCGATCGTGACGTCGCCGGGCTGGATGGCCGTGCCTGATCCGGCGCCGTCACCCGGCTCCGGGACCACGCGGCTGCTCACGCTCGCGACGGCGATCGTCATCTACACCCAGGTCCTGCTCGGCGCGATCGTCCGCCACACCGGCGCCGGCCTCGCGATCCCCGACTTTCCGCTGGCCTTCGGCCGGCTGGTGCCCCCGCTCTCCACCCCGCTGGTGCTGTACCAGTTCGCGCACCGCGCCTTCGCGCTCGTAGTGACCGCGCTGATCGTCACGACCTCGCTGCGGGTGCTGCGGCGCCACGGCGACCGGCCGGCACTGGTGCGCCCGGCGATCCTCCTGATCGTGCTCGTCGGCTGGCAGATCTTCCTCGGCGCGCTGACGATCTGGGCGCGCCGCGCGGTGGTGCCGACCACGGCACACGTGGCCGTGGGCGCTCTGTTGCTGGTCACCGCCGTGACCCTCGCGATCCAGGCGCACCGGGCCATCGCGCCGGCCGCGGTCCCCGACATGGCGCCGCAGGCGGCCGCATGAGCGCGGTCGCCGGCCGGGGAGCTCCGGTCGCGGACTCGCCCGCGACGACGGCCGGCCAGCGGCCGGCGGCGAGCGGACACAGGACACCGGACAGCGGACAGCGGACAGCGGACGGCCGCCCCCAGACGGACGCGCCATCCAGGTTCTCCGACTACCTCCAGCTCACCAAGCCACGCATCACGCTGCTGGTCGTGATCTCGGCGCTGGTCGGCTATCTCGCCGGCGCACGAGCGGTGGAGCCCCTGCTGCTGGCCAACACGCTGTTCGGCACGAGCCTGGTGGCCGCGGCCGCGGCCGCCTTCAACCAGCTGATCGAGCGGCGGACCGACGCCGACATGCGGCGCACCGCCGGCCGTCCGCTCCCGGCCGGCCGCATCGAGGCCGACGCCGCCGCGCTGTTCGCGTTCGGGCTGTTCACCGTCGGGTCCGCGTGGCTGGCCGGCCTCGTGAATCCGCTCGCGGCGTTCGTCGGCGCGTTCACCACGGCGAGTTACATCCTGCTGTACACGCCGCTGAAGCGCGTCACGACGCTCGCCACCGTGATCGGGGCGGTGCCCGGCGCGCTGCCGCCGCTGATCGGGTGGGCCGCGGCGCGCGGCAGGCTCGACGTCGAAGCGTGGGTGCTGTTCGGCATCATGTTCCTGTGGCAGATGCCCCATTTCCTCGCGATCGCTGCCCTGTGGCGGGCCGACTACGCGCGCGCGGGCATGCGGGTGCTGCCGGTGGTCGAGCCCGACGGGGCGAGCACGGGCCGCCAGTCGTTCCTGTACGCGCTGGCGCTGGTGCCGGTGAGCCTGCTGCCGGCGCTGCTCGGAATGGCGGGCCCGGTCTATTTCGCGGGGGCGCTGGCGCTCGGGCTCGCCTTCCTCGCCGTCACCATCCGGTTCGCGGCGCGGCCGGCGGAGCCCGGCCGCGCCCGCGCGGTGTTCCGGCTCTCGCTGCTGTACCTTCCGGGCCTGTGGCTGCTGCTCGTCGTCGGCTGAGCCGCCGGGATGGACCTCGCGATCCTGCCCACGGTGAACGCGTCGCTCAACGCGACCACGTCGGTCCTGCTGGTGACGGGCTGGCTGCTCATCCGCCGGAAGAAGATCGCGGCGCACCGCGCGGTCATGATCACGGCGCTCGCCGTGTCGGTGCTGTTCCTGGCCTCGTATCTCTACTACCACGCGCACATCGGCTCGAAGCCGTTCGAGGGGCGGGGCTGGATCCGGCCCGTGTACTTCAGCATCCTGCTCAGCCACACCGTGCTGGCCGCGGCGGTGGTGCCGCTGGCGCTGGTGACCCTGGTGCGGGGCCTCCGGGCGCGCTACGACCGGCACCGGGCGATCGCGCGGTGGACCCTCCCCATATGGCTGTACGTCTCGGTGACCGGCGTCATCGTCTACGTGCTGCTGTATCGCGTCTCGTTCTGACCGTCGCGTGGCTGCTGGTCCCGCCGTGGCTGGCGGCGCAGGACATGACGACCCATGCGCACGACCGCCTCGACCGGACCATGTTCTGGACCGGGGCGTTGTTCGCGCTCACGCCCGTCGTGCTGGCGCTCTCGGTGCTCGGGGTGGTGTGGTGGCACCGCCGGCGCGATCGGTCCGCACCGGACACGGCCGGCGAGGGCGCCGCCGGGCCGGAGCGCGATGAGCGGCCCTGAGCCTCCGGGCGACCTCCTGCTGGTCGAGGACGACGAAGGGCTGAGCCGGGCGTGGCGCCGCGCCTTCGAGGCCGAGGGTTGGCTGGTCCGGCAAGCGCGGGACGGCGCGGAGGCGACCGGCCTGGCGGCGGGCGGCCGGTGGACCGCAGCGGTGGTGGACTTCGTGCTGCCGGGGGCCGCGGGACTCGACGTCGTGCGCGCGCTCCGCCGGCATCACCCCCTCGTGCGCATCGTCGTCTCGACGGGCCTCCAGGACCCGGCGCTGGAGCAGTTGTCGCGCGCGGCAGGGGCGGACGCGTTCCTCCTCAAGCCCGTCGAGGTGGCCGACCTGCTGCGCGCGGTGCGCGGGGGTCCCTGATCGTTCCCGTCGATCCCCGGCCCCGTAACGCACGATGCCCCCGGCCGAGGCCGGGGGCATCGTCGCGAATGCGGTGCTCGGGTGCGACTACGGAATCACGCGGTACTGCATCTGATACGACATCGGCACGGTCACGCCGTTGGCCGCGAACAGGTTGACATAGATGAAGTAGGTGCCCACCGGCAGAACCTGGGTGATCTCGAACTCCGGTTGCGCCCCCGTGGCTCCCTTGCAGTCGGCCTCCGCGAACGTGCCGCCGAACTCATCGCAGAAGTCGGCTGCGTCGAACACGTTGTCGTCGGCGTCCAGGTCCCGGACCACGAAGAAGTCGATGTCCGGGTTGCCGGCCCCGGCGCCGGTGCCGCGGAACCTGCCGACCGCGTCGATCCGCAGCGGCGTGGCGAGGACGATCTTGAAGAAGTCATCCACGTCCGTCCCGGGCGTCACCGCGCCGTGCAGCGTCTGGAACGTGCCGGTGGCCGCGAGGGTTGGCGAGGTGCTCGGGAGGTCGTTGCCGGGCTCGTCTGCTTCGCCGGTCGTGGCGTTCACGACGAGCGCGGCGCTGGTCGCCAGCGCCGGAATCGTGCTGGTCCCGACGATGACGTTCGTGATGGACACCGCGGCGGTGCCCGGGGCCGCCGCGACGACCTTGATGCTGTCCGCGGTCCGCTGCACCAGCAGGGCGGGGAGCCCATTGACGGTCACGACCGAGGGGGCGGTGCCGGTGGCGAACGTCGCCAGCCCGTTGCCGCGCACCACGATCGTCTCGAGCAGGTTGCCGGTCCCGTTCGTGACCGTTCCGGGGAAGTTGGACGCGTTGATGGTGGTGGCTCCGGCGGTCCGCAGGGAATCGAAGCGCACCGTTCCCACATCGATGTTCGAGATCCTCACCGTGCCCGTGTAGTTCGCGGACGAGATCACGACGATGGAGTCGGGCGTCCGTACGAGGATGATCGCCGCCGCGGTCCCCGCCAGGAACACGTTGGAGGGCGACGTGGCGTCGCGGAACTTCGTACCGGCCGCGGGCGTGACCTTGAGCTCGGTGTTCACGCCGAACGCGCCGTTGCGCTGCGTGACGGTGCCGCGGAACCGCCCGCGGGCCACTGTGACCGTGTCCGGCGTGGTCAGCGAGTCCAGCGTCAGATCCGCGGTGCCCTGCGCCGGATTGCCCGAGATGATGACGTTGGTGACCGTCACCGGGCCGCGGTACGGGCCGCGCGACACGACCTTGATCGTGGTCGCGGTGCGGGAAACCTGGTAGGGCACTTGCGCGCCGAGATGCACCACCGAGCCCGCGCCGGCCGTGACGTCGAACCGCTGCAGGTTCGGAGCGGTGACGACGAGCGTGTCCCCCGCGTTGATGACCGTGCCGCCCGCCAGCGTGTCGGCCGCCGCGGTTCCGGTCACGGCCGAGGTGCCCGTCGGGAACACCGACAGCGGCAGCGAGGTGACGCGGACGGAATCACTGACGCCGCGGGAGCTGAACCGCACGAACGTCACGGCGCCGAGCCCGTTCAGGGCCTTGATGTAGGCGGCCGTCACCACGGCCCCCGCCTGCGTCTCCGCCGGGGTGACCGAGGCGATCGTCGGGTCATCGCTGGTCCACGAGGGCGAGCTGATCGGCAGCGGGTTGCCCTGCGCGTCGGTGATGCGGGCTTCGATCCGCACGCTGTCGCCGTTGATCAGCAGTACCGCGGAGCGGTCGAGCACGACCGCGGCCGGGCCGCTGCGAAGCGAGCTCGTCGGGTCGTCGAAGCACGCGGACAGGCCCGCCACCATAAGAACCGCCACAACCGAACGCTTCATGATATCCTCGCTCGACAGGTGGAGCTACGTTCTTTGTTCTCTCGCGATCAGCGTATGAACTGCATGACGTCCAGCGATCCTTCCGGGCCCAGGTAGCGCTCCCAGTCGATCGCGCTCGTCTCGCGCGTGTCGTTGGTCCCGATGAGCCGGTAGTTGCCGAACCCCGACTGATCGTAGAACACGAAGTACCGCACGCGGTCCCGCGTGAACTTCCACACTTCGTAGGGGCGCGGCGCCGCGGTCGGCCGCCGGAGCACGTCGTCGGGCCGCCCGTTGCGCAGGTAGATCCGGCCCCGATCGGTGCGCCATCCCGCGATGCCCCCCGCGCCGGGCTCGCGGAACGCCTCGTTCGTGTACGTTACCGCGCGGTAGTACTCCGCCATCGCGGTGTTGTCGGGCGTCTGTGGCGTCGGGTCGCGGCGCTGCCAGAACGCCTTCAGAAACCGGCGTCGCCCTTCCGTGGCCAGCGTCCCGTAGACCGCCAGCTCGTCCGGTGGCACGATGTGCGTCATCGGCGCGAACAACGAGTCCAGCTGCGTCTCGCTCCTGCCGTCGAACAGCACATCCTCGGCCCGCGGGTCGGGCGCCGGCGCGGCCTGCGCGAGCGCCGTCGCGAGCGATCCCATGGCGAACGGCGCTTCCACGACGACGCTGCTGTCGTCCAGCCGCACGCGCAGCCGCAGCCGGTACTCGCCGGCGGGCAATCCCGTCAGGTCCAGCGAGCCCCGGGTGACCCCGCCCGCGGCGGCGATCTCCACCGGCCGGGCCGGCGTCGTCACGATGACACGGCCGGTCTCGCTCACGACCTCGGCCCGCAACTCTCCCCGCGCACCGGCCGGCTGCCACGGATACAGCTCGGCGTAATACGCGAGCGTCGGTTCCGTCGGGGAGATGCGCGGCGACGGAGCGGTGCGCATCGCCAACCCGGCTCGCCGCACCTCGCCCGGCTCCAGGGCCTCGGAGTCCGATGCGGGGCGCCGGACCTCCGACGCGATCAACAGGTCCGACACCGCCGGCTTCTGGCCGAATGCGCGAACCACGAGCTCGCGCTCCACCGGACTGCCGCCTTCGGGAACCACGCGCACCGTGACCTGGTATCGCCCGGCCGCGGCACCGAAGCTGAACGACTCCACGGCACTGGCACCGCGCCGTGCCGCGCCGGCCGGCAACTCCCGGTTCCAGGTGTCGCGCCTGAGCTCGAGACCGGCGCTGTCGCGCACCGCCACTTCGACCCGGTACCGGATCGCCCCCGCCGAGCCTCCGGGCGGCGCGCTGAGCCGGATCCGGCACGTCCCTTCGATCGTGGTCGTTCCGCTGGCCGGACTGAAGAACCGGACCGCGGCCACCGTCAACGCGTCGTCGGCCTGCCGGCCGGCTGCGCCGAGCAGCGCGAACGCCGCTACCAGGATGCCCATGCGCGTCACCGCCCGTGCGGCGCGGACGCCGCGCCGCCGTCGGGGTTCTACCAGGTCAGGCCCACCGAAATCATGTTCACGCCGCCCAGGAAGCCGAGGTCCCGGTAGGCGTAGTCGAAGCTGACCCCGAAGCGGCTGCTCGAACGCCACCTGAGCCCGCCGCCGGCCGAGAAGCCGTCCATGCCCTCGCCTCCGATGCCGGAGTCAAACCCGGCGTAGGTGGGGTCGGACGCGCCAGCCGGGTCGAGGTTGTTATCCGAGGCGTAGGTATAGCCGATCCGCCCCGCCAGCCCGAACGACCGGCCGACGTTGACGGTGTACTCGCCGGCGAAGTTGAACCCGGCGTCGGTGTTGTTCGGCTGATTGAACTCGCCGAGCAGCGACAGCCGGGCCGCGCTGGTCGCGAACGCGTCGTAGGCGAGCGCCACCCGGAACGTCACCGGCAGCGACCAGCTCTTGGCCTGCAACTCGGCCGCGGCCGGCTCCTGCGGGATGTCCTGCTGGCCCTGCGGCGGCTGACGCCGTACCACCACGTCGAGCGCGTTGCCCGTGTGCTGGAGGTTCGACCCGAGGTTCTGCACGGTGAACGCCGCGCGCAGCGGGCGGCCGTTCACGTTGGCCATGAACGTCGTGCCGAAGTCCACGGCGAAGGCGCGGCCCGTCGTTCGGCCGAGCTGATCGCTGATGAACTTCGCCGTCAGACCGGCGGCGAACCGGTCGGAGAAGCGCTGGGCGTAGGTACCGCCGATCGCCGTCTGCGACACCGAGTACGTCTCACCGGACGCGCCCTGCGGGTCCTCGATCGTGTACACGGGCTGGTCGCTGAACCCGAAGCTCGTGATCGAGACGCCGAACGCCCGGGCCCCGCCGCTCATCGGGAAGCCGACGGCGATCCAGTTGTACCGGGTGTCGGCGATGTACGACATGGACGAGGCCAGCATCCCCGGCCGCTCCATCAGGACGAGGCCCGACGGGTTGAAGTGCGTGGCCGAGATGTCGGTCGCGATGGCGCTGAAGGCGTTGCCCAGCGCCGCGCCCCGCGCGCTGACCGGGAACAGCAGGAATTCCGCGGCCGTGGTGCCGTAGGCCGTGTTGTCGCTCGGGATCTGCACCGGCGTCTGCGCCAGCGCCCTCGTGCTGCCGGCCATGGCGCAGCCGACCAGCCCGACGACCGCCGAAACGAGATTGCGAATGCGCATGCATCCCTCCGTGGGGGCCGGGGCCGAGCCCCGGCCCTGACCGGTGCGATTACTGAGCGAAGTTGACCACCGTGAACCGGCCGATCTTCTCGCGGCCGTCCGGTGTCTCGACATGGTAGAAGTACACGCCGCTGGCGACGAACTGGTTGTTGCGATTCCTGAGGTTCCAGGTCGCCTCACCGCCGCCGGTGGCATCGTTGTGCGACACGATGTTCACCAGCACGCCGCTCGCGCTGTAGATCCGGATGATCGCCTGCGACGGCAGGTTCACGAACCGGAGGATCTTCGTCGCGGACGAGATCTCCAGCGCGTTGGTGACGTAGTACGGATCCGGCACCGTGTGCACGCGCGCCAGCGCGGCGTCGGTCGTCACGCTCGGATCGAAGCTGGAGCCGGTGTACGCGATCTGCACCCGCATGCCGGGCGCCGCCGGCGGCCTCGGCTCCGCCGTGAACGTGAAGTCGCCGGCCGCCGCGCTCCCCGTGATGGTGCCCGCGTAGAACCGGGCGTTCCACACGGTGCCCGCGGCGGGCAGCGCGGCCATCTGCATCAGGAAGAAATGGCCGTTCAGGTAGAAGATGAACCCGTTCCCCGTGGCGGCCAGCGTGCCGACGTTGGCGAACAGCGCCGACTGGGCCGCGATGGGGCTCAACCGCGCGTGATTCTGGAACACCGCGCGGGTGGCCACCGAGCCGGCGCACTGACCGATCAACGCCGGGACGGGATCCACGCAGAAGATGTCACCCCAGGTCAGCAGGTTGTTGTTGCCGTCCGGCGTGCCGGTGGTGCCCGGGAGCAGGAACGAGGAGTCGTTCAAGATGCCCCAGGACGCGCGCAGCTTGGTGCTGAACGGCACCGGGATGCCGTGCGTCACGTCCACGACCGAGTCGATCGCGCCGCTCGCGCCCCACACCACGCGGAAGTCCGCCGCCCGGGTGACCGTGGCGGCCACCGTCTCGATGTTCCGCGCCGGAGCATTCTGCACCGTGTTGTAGCTGAGAACGTGGAACAGCGTCGTCACCCCCGGCAGCGTACCGGCGGTGCGGGTGAGCGTCGCCTGCACGCACCCGCCGGGCGAGCCCGGACAGTGCGAGCCGTTCGGGTCGTTGGTGTTCTCGTTGGCCGACCCCGACCACCAGCGCGGCCCGTTGTAATCCGAATTGGCGGGGGCGCCGTTGATGCTGCCGCGGCCCCACGACGTCAGGCGCCACGGCCCGGGATGGTCGAAGGCCAGACTGCCGAACAGCGAGTACGTCGAGTCGCCGCCGAACCGCCGCGATTGCGAGGTGCTGGCTGGCGTGGCCGAGAACGGCCGCGCGATGTGGCCGGCGTGGTCGTAGTAGTCCGGCGAGACGTCGAGCACCATCTGGGTCGGGGCGCCGGACCCCTGCACGGTGACGTAGTAGCGCGCCGTGACGAAGGACTCGGCGGAGTGCGCGAAAGGCACCACCGAGTCCACGGTCAGGTTCAAGGCGCCGTCCGTGACGATCTGCGGCACGAACGCGGCAAAGCCAAGGTTCACGTCGGCCTGCGGCATCGGCCCGGAGAAGATCCCGGTGACTGGGTTGAGGGTCGGCATCGGAATCGACGGCACGGGGTTCCCATTGGCGCCGATGAACACCGGCGGCGCGAGCGCGCCGACGACCTCCTGGCCGGACGGAGCGCGCGGCGTGACCTGGCGCAGCACCAGCGGCGATTCGAGGCTGGTGTTGCCCACGCCGGTGGACTTGACGCCGTTCACGTCGAACGCCGTGACCGCGTAGAAGTAGCGGAACCCGTTGCGCGCCGTGTTGTCCACGAACGCGAAGGGCACGCCGGTATCGGTCAGGTTGGGACACGGTGCGCCGCCGCACTTGGCGCCGCCGGAAACCGCCGTGTCCGCCTGCGTGATGACCACGTTGCCGCCGGCCACCACGCGCCCGCCGGGCGGGATCTGGACCAGGCCCGGCTGCACGCCGGTCTGGGTCGCGATCGGCACCGGGTTCGGGAACGTCGGGCACGACGTGATCAGGCCCAGCTCCGGCGCGCACTGCGAGCCGTAGCCGGTGTTCACCACGGTGCCGGCGACATCCACGAAGCTCGTGCTCTCGTAGTCGAACTGCGCGATGACCTGCATCTGGCTCGACGTACGGCCGCGCCACACCCGGTAGCCCTCGACGTCGTTCAACCGGTAGTTCGGGTCGTACAGCGGGTTCGGACCACCGCCTTGCGACGGCGGCAGCGTCTGGACCGACGCGACGGAGAAGTACGGGTCGCCGGTCGTTTCGCTGGGCGACGGGCGCCACACGATCGTCACCTGGTTGTCACCCGGCACCGCGTAGAAGTCCGGTGCTTCGGGCGCGAAGGGCAGCAGGAACCGGTTGTTGAACACCGCCTGCGCCACCAGCGACTTGGCCAGGAGCGACCGATCGACGACGGTCACTTCGTTCTGGGTGATGTTCTGGTCCGCGTTGGCGTCGGCGTGGCTCACCCACCCCGCGATCCGATCCACCACGCGGAGCGTGTCGCGGTTCGGGTCAGCGGCCGGCAGCAGCAGCCGGGTGCCCGACGGCGGGATGCCGGGGGGCAGGTTGCCGCCGATGAACGGCGCGACCGGCGCGGCCAGCGGCGCCGCGAAGAGCGTGGCCACCACGATCACCGACGACGTGCCCGGATCCAGCTGGAACGGGCCGGACGACATGAGGAACCGGGTGTCGGTCTGCTGCTGGACCAGCGCGCAGAGGCGCCGCTGCTGCGGATTGGTGACCGTGCACGAGTTGTCCCCGAGCGCCGGCGACACCGTGCCCGACAGGTAGCGGTACATCTGCTCGATGCCCACGGCATCGGGGAACGGGTTGCCGTTGCTGGTGTTCGTGAACAGCGAGATCCCGAACTCCTGCCCTGTGGCCGGGTTCCGCGGGCTCTTGAGGTACTTCACCCCGACGAAGCCCGGGGCCACCGCGAACGGCGGGCTGAAGATGCTCGACGGGAACTGCCAGTTCGGCTCGTCCCAGTCGCCTACGTACGCGGCGCTCATCGCGAACGGCAGGAACGCGGTGGAGTAGTTGGTCAGGAAGTCGCCGACGTCCGGATCCATGAAGAACGCCGCGAACGTATTCGTGATGGAGTAGCCGGTGTCCGGGATCGCGACGCCGAACTTCGATTCGTTGAGCTGCTGGAACCGGGCGCCCACGGCGGCGATATCCGCGATCTCGGCCGGGGTATAGCCGACCGCCGAGAGGCCCGCGTACTTCGACGGATCGCTCGCGGTGACGTTGATGAAGCGGTAGATGAAGTAGATCAGGTCCTCGTTGCCGGACGGGAAGTTCCAGCCGAGGCCGCGCTGCTCCACCATGATCCCGGCCGGATGGCCGCGACCGGCGGTCTGGTTCGGGTTGCCGTCCCAGTACCGCCACCACAGGTCCTGCTGCGCGATGGTCTGGCGGCCGATCAGCGCGATGTTGTAGAGCGCGGTGTCGCGGATGGTCGCCGCGCTCGGCCAGTTGGCGAGATCGCCGGCGTCGAGCGAGCTGAAGATATCCGTGATCTGCTCGCCGCTCTGCTGGTCGCCGCGCGGGTCCATGAACCAGGTCCCGACGGTGTCGCCGGCCCACGCGAAGCCCGCGCTGGCCGGGATGATACCGGCGATCTGCAGGCCCGAGTTGAAGATGTAGGCGTCGCCCGAGCCGCGTGGCCACGAGCCGCCGCCCAGCACCGGGCTGCCGGTGATGTCTACGCAGGTCTCGCCGATCGCCCGCAAACCGCAGTACACGCGGTTGACTTCCATGCCGAAGGTCGCGGCGGAGAACAGCTGGAATCCCCGCGCCCGGGGGCGCGAGGGCCGCGCTTCTGATGGGGTTGCGACCGCGAGGCCGGCCGCGCCGACCAGGAGAGCGACCAGCCCCACGCGCTTCACGAAGATCCGATTCATGCCAACTCCCTCACGAGTGCGAGCGCCGTGCGGCGCTCCACCCGGAGGCGGAGCGCCGCGATGAAACCGCTAGAAGTTCAGTTCGAACCCGACCCGCAGGTTGAAGCCCGCGCCGCGGAGCGTGTGCGGACCGTTGAAGAAGTCGTACCACGCGTTGAACGCCGTGGCCTGCTCCTCGCTGTCGAAGAACCCGTCGCCGTCGCCGAACCGGCGCTCGGTGCCGCGCAGGAACAGGCAGTTGGGTACGCCGGCCGTCCCGTCGGTGTTGTAGTTGTACGCCGAGCAGTCGGTCAGGTTGAATCCCTCGAGCGAGCGGGTCGAGCCGCCGCGCGTGACCGAGCGGGTCTCGAGCAGGTTGCCCGCCTCGTTGCGCAGCGTCTGGATGACCGGGTCGATGGCCTTTTCCCGGTGCAGCGCGTTCCGCACGTCGCCCGTCTCGGCCCACACCGCAACCAGGTTCGTGAAGTTGAACAGGTTGCGGAAATCGGCGTACGCCGTGAGCTCCCGGCCGGCGACCCGGAAACCCCTGGTCACCCGCAGGTCCACGTTCCTGATCGACGGCATCGTGGAGGCGTTCAGCGGCTCCCGCGCCGTGCCGCCCAGGCCGAAGTTCGTGCCCGGGCCCTGCTGACCGCGGCCGATGCTCTCGAGTCGCGTGTAGGGCAGGCCGCTCGCGAACCGGAACGTCGCGAACATGCCCACGTCCTGGAGCAGCGAGCCCGCCGTCGTGCCCTGGCGCCAGCCGTGCGGGAATACCAGCGAGGCCGTCCCGGCCACGGTGTGGGTCCGGTTGTCGCGCGTCGTCAGGAGCGCGGTGGGCGGCGGCGTCCGGTCGCCCGTAATCGAGCTGACCTGCCGCGCCAAAGTCTGGAAGTACTCGAACGGATCCGACCCCGTGCTCCGGGCGGACTGGTAGGTGTATGACAGGCGGCCCTGGAACAGCTGGCCGATGCGCCGGTCGAGCAGGATCTCGAGCCCGCGCGAGTTCCCGAAGTCCGCGTTGGTCATCAAGTTGACGTTGGCGATGGACCCCTGCGACGGGTCGAAAACCGAGGTCAGGCGCGCGGTGATGTCCGACACCTTGTCCTTGTTGTAGGCCGAGATGTCGAGCACCATGTCGTTACTGAAGGCGTGCCGGACGCCGAACTCGAACAGAATGGACCGCCCGAAATCGAGGTCGCGGGCGAAGAAATCGTTGGAGTTCGTGAAGTTCAGATCCGCGTTCGCCCCGCCGACCAGCTGGCTGAAGTCGGGCGTCTGGGTCTGATGCGCGTACGACAGCCGGAAGCCGGTCCGGTCGGTGACCGGGAAGCTCACGCGCACGCTCGGTGCCAGGGTGCTGTGCGCGGGCGCCTCGACCATGTTGCAGGTGGACCAGCCGGTGCTGTCGGCGGCCGCGAGCAACTGGCCGCACCGCGCCGCCACCGCCGAGTCGTGCGCGGTGGGGGGCGCGCCATTCGGACCCTTGAAGTCCGACAGGTCGCCGTCGCGCCGCGGGTCGCTGTAGATGCGCCCGGGGATCTCCGGGTAGAACACGCCCGAGTTCAGCCGGTCGTAGCGCAGCCCCAGCTCGACCACCACGTCGCCCAGGTCCACGCGGTTCTGCGCGAACACACCGTAGCGGATCGGCGTTTCGTGGTACGCGTCGGAGAAGATCTGCGAGATCAGGTTCGAGGCGTACGCCCGCATGTCCGCGCGCGTGAAATCGCCGCCGAACTTCACCCGGTTGTACCGGTTGGCCTGCCAGTCGAACTGGAACCGGCCGGCGATACGGCTCTCCTGCGTGAGCGTCGGTCCGCCCGTGCCATAGCCGGCGCTCGGGAAGAACGTCGAGCCCGCCGTGACGCCGTAGGGGTTCGAGCGGAACGGCCCGACCTGCTGGAACGAGTTGTCGCCCAGGTACGGCGAGCACCGGCCACCGGTCGCCGCGTCGCAGTTGTTGGTGCGGAAGTTCCGCACCAGCTCGTCGGTGAGCGGGAAGTTGTCGAAGTCCGTCAGGAACCGGAAGCTTCTCACGTTGAACCAGCCGAACGGATCCCGATTGTCCTCGAAGAACTGCGGCTCGATGATCCCGGCGATGAACTGGTCGCGCTGGAAGCTGACGTTGCCCTCGAATGTCAGCGCGTTGGCCGAGGAGCGCGTCAGGTTCTGGGCCCAGTTGAACGTGAGCGCCCGGCTCGACTGCCGCGACCCGCGCTGCGACTGCGGGTTGTACAGGTTGCCGCCCCGGAAGAACAAGTCCTGGGCCCGGCTCTGGTGATACGTGAGCGACACCCGCGACCCGGTGCCGTAGCTGTAGTCGAGCCTGGAGCTGAACGTCCAGTTGCCGGACGCGTCATCCGGCCGGCGGGAGCCGTCGGAGTACTGCGAGAACCGCGGAATGTCCACCCGCACCGAATCGGAGAACGGGTCGCCCGGGCTCACCGGCGCCATCACGAAGCCGTTCGGGGCCAGCGTGTCGCCGGTTTCGAGACCGTCGAGCACGAAGGTGGGCACGTCCTGGGCGCCCTTGCCCCGGCGCCCGTTCTGCTCGCCCTGCAGCGTCGTGGCCACGAAGAACCGGAGGTTGCGGCTGAGCGGGCCGCCGACGCTCGCCTCCACGCGGTTCAGGCCCTGGCCGTAGGTCTGGCCGGACACCTCGTCCGTCGCGTAGCTGAGCGAGCCACTGAACCGCTCGCCGCCGGACCGCGTCACCAGGCTGATCACGCCCGACTGCGCGTCGCCGAACTCCGCACCCACCGCGCCGGTGGTCACGGACGCCTCTTCCAGCGCGTTGGTCCCGACCTCGACGACGCCGGGGTTGTCCCCGGCGCTGACGAACTGCGCGTTCATGTTGCGCACCAGCACGCCGTCGATGTAGAGGGCCGCCTCACCCGGCCGGCCGCCGCGGATCACGAGGCCGCGCGTGCCTTCGACTACCCCCGGCTGCAGCCGCAGCACCTGGTCCACGTTGTCGGCGGGCAGCTGCTCGATCGTCTCGCCCGCGATGATGGGCTTCGACGACACCTGGTCGCGCGGCACCAGCGGATTCTGCTCGACCGTCACGGTGATGCCCGCGACCTCGATGGCCCGCTGCTCGAGCGTGTGGTTCACGGTCATCGTCTGGCCGGCGAACACGCGCACGTTGCGCGTTTCGGCGGGCGCGTACCCGATGTACTGGGCCCGCACCGACATCACCCCCGCCGGCACGTTGTTGATGAAGTAGTAGCCCTGCTCGTTCGTGGTGGCGCTGAACGCCGACCCTACAACGAGGACCTGCGCCCCGCTGATCGGCGCGCCGGCCTGGTCACGCACGAACCCCTCGACCTTGCCGGTGGTGCCTTGCGCGGCGAGTCGCCCCGCCCCGAGCACCAGCGCGGCCCCGAGCACGGCGGCCAGGCGGGCGACGCGAGCGAAGCCCCAGCGACGACTGCGATGAGTCATGGACAGCCTCCAAAGCGTGAACGCACGGAAGACAGCGGACACGAACTCAGGCAGCGACAACGCCACCTCCCTTCGTGAGACCGTCGGCGCTGACGGGAATGGTTTCGGCCTCAACACGTCTCCGTATTGAGACCCCCGCCCGCACCAGGAACGTCACGTATTGATCAGTCAAGCCAAGCACCCTTGAGCCGCGACCCGACGCCGATTGCCACAGTGCCGCCCGAAGTGGACGCTGCCAGGCGTGGCGCGGTCGGCGCGCAACTTATCCCGCACGGTCAATCAGTGTCAAGCAACACGTTACACGCCGAACGGGCCGTGTCCCCTCGAGTGGACACTAGGGCGAACCCTGCCCGCCGCCCGACGCGAACCGCTGGCCCAGCGCCGCGAGCGAGCTGCCGAAATCGGTCACGCCGAGCTTGCGGCGGTCGAGGTCGGCGACGCGCGTGCGCAGCTCCTCGATCCCCGCCTTGGTCTCGGTCGTGAGGGTGTCGGTGCGACGCGTGAGCTCAGCCATCACCTGGTCCAGCAGCTGGGTGACGCGCTCGGCGTGGGCCTGCTGGCGGCGCGACAGCTCGTCGAGCTGGGCCGTCACGCGCTGCGTGACATCGTCCAGCTGCCCCCCCACGCGCCGCTCCAGCTCGTTCACCGCGCGCTCGAGCCGCTGTTCGAGCTCCGCCGCGCGGACCTGCGATGCCTGGCGGTCGTCGCCAAGCGCCTGCTGCAGGCGGGCCACGTCGGAGCCGAAGAGAATCTGCCGCAGGGTATCGAGGTCGGACGAGGCGGCGGGCTGGCTCATCGTGCCCACTATGTTATCGCTTCGGCGGCCCGCCGTCGAGGCGGACCAGCTCGCGCTGCGGCTCGGCCGGCGTGACCTCCGGGCCCTCCTCCTGGAGCGCCACGTTGATCTCGCTCCGGATCCCGAACCGCCTCGGCAGGTAGATGCCCGGCTCCACCGAGAACCCGATCCCGGCCGCCAGCTTCCGGACGTCGTGCGTCTCGAAGTTGTCGAGGTGGGGGCCCGAGCCGTGCAGGTCGCGGTCGATGGAGTGGCCGGTGCGGTGCACGAAGTACTCACCGAAGCCCGCCGCGGAGATCACGCCGCGCGCCGCGTCGTCGAGGTCGGCGCCGCTCACCGGCTGCCGGCTGCGCCACGCCTCGCGCAGCGTCGCCACCGCGCGGTCGCGCGCCTCGCGCACCACCTCGAACACCCGCTGTACCTCGTCCGGCACGACGGGGCCCGTGAACGCCATCCACGTCTGGTCGGCGTAGACCGCCTCGGCGCTCGTCCCCGCCCACAGGTCCAGCAGCAGCACCTGGTCGGCACCGATGGGCGTGGCGCGCGTCGTCACGGGCTCGTGATGGGGGTTGGCGGAGCTCGGCCCGACGCCGACGATCGGCGGCGAGCTCGTCACCAGGCCCGCGCGCGCGAACGCCTCCAGCACCCAGGCCTGGACGCCCTGTTCGGAGCAGCGGGCATCGCCGGCCACCAGCCACTCGCGCGTCTGCGCGAAGGCGGCGAGCGCGATCTCGCGCAGCAGCTCGGCGGCGCGGCGGTGGCCCACCAGCTCGGCGGGGCTCCACTGCGCCGCGACCGCTGTGACCAGCTCCGAGCTGCTCACGACGTCCGCGCCGCTGGCGCGCACCAACTCCACCACGCCCGCCGGCACCCGGTCGAGGTACGGTACGGCGTCGTTGGGCGCGTACTCCATCGCCACTTTGCGGCCCTTGAGCAGGCGGCCCAGCTCCTGCTCCAGCTCGCGCCACGCCGCGTACAACCGCACCTCGCCGGGGAAGCCTTCGATGCGGTGCGACTCGATGCGGTGCGCCACCGCGATCGGCGCGCCCGAGGCCGGCAGCAGCACGAACAACCGCCGGGTCGCAAGGCCGCCCCCCAGTCCGAGCACCCGCGTGGCGACCGGGTTGAGGCCGTGAAAGTCGAACAGGAGCCAGCCGTCGAGCTTGAGCTCGGCGAGCGTCCGCTGGGCCCGCTCGAGCGTCGCCCGCGACAGCGCTTCGGCGACGCCGCTCACGTTGGTCTCCATTCGCAGTGCGCGTCGCCGCGGTTGCGGCAGCGCTCGTGGACCATCGCTCCCTCGAAATCCATGAGGTGCCGGAGCAGCTCCGCAAAAGCCGCGGCGTAGAACGCACAGGCCGCCCCGTCGGGCGTGGCACGGACGTGGGCCCCGGGCTCCAGCGCGGCCCGTGCGGCCCCGCCCTGGCGCGCCAGTGCCGCTCCGAACACCTCGCGTGCCGCACGGCGCGCGGCCCGGAACCCGATCATCCGCCGGACCGGCCGCGGCAGGTAGCGGGCCATCCAGCGGGTCGGCCACGAGGTCCGGCCCACGGCGCGCCGCGCCGCCCGGCGGCCCCCATCGGCAAACACCAGCGCCGCGTCGGTCCGCCGGCCCGCGAGGCGCAGGATCTGCTCGAGCTCGGCGGCGGGAACCAGTCCGTCGCGGCGCACTACGGCTTCGTACCGCGCGATCTGCGCGGCCACCGTCTCCGAAAGCCCCAGACGCTTCCGCAGCAGCTCGTCCACGTATTCCGCGACCTCTTCGTCGCTCGGGGAGTCGAGGCTGCGCATCGCCTCGAGAATGGCCAACGGCAGAATACTGTGGGCGTCGGTCACGGTAGCGGCCGCGCAAGATAGCGGCGGGCCCGTTGCGCCGCTACGCGCGGCGTGACCAATCTCCGCGGCGATGCGCACGTGGTTATCTCCGGCGGGCACCGCCGCCGCGATCGTGGTCGGCGGGGCCGTGGTCGCGGGCACCGGGTGGCGGGGACTCGCCGTGCTCGCCGCGTTCCTCGTGACCGGCTCGCTGCTCACACCCGGCGGCGGCCGGCGGCGCGCGGTCCAGGTCGTGGCCAACGGCGGCGTTGCGGCGCTGTGCGCATTGCTCGCGCGGGCCGACCCGCGCTGGATGCCGGCCTTCGCCGGCGCCGTGGCGGCCGCCGCCGCCGACACCTGGTCCACCGAGCTCGGCGTGCGAAGCGGCGGGGTCCCCCGGCTCATCACGACCTGGCGCCGCGTGGAGCCAGGCACCTCGGGCGGCGTGACCCTGGTCGGTACACTCGGCGGGCTCGGCGGAGCGATCGTCATCGGGGCCCTGGCCCGGCTCGTCGGTCTGGTGACGACGGCGGGCGCGGGGTGGACGATCCTGGCCGGCTTCGCCGGCTGCCTCGCCGACTCGCTGCTCGGCGCCACCATCCAGGTCCGGTACCGCTGCGCTGCGTGCGGAGCCCTCGGCGAGTCGCAACAGCACGCGTGCGGGGGAACGGGGCGGCGCGCCAGCGGTATCACCGCGATCACCAACGACACCGTGAACTTCCTCGCGACGCTGGTCGGCGCGGCGGTGGCCGCCGTACCTTGGCGGTCATGACCGACGTGCTCGTGGTGGGTGGCGGCCCGGCCGGGGCCGCGACGGCCGCGTTCGCCGCGCGGGCCGGGCTCTCGGTGCTGCTGGTCGAGCGCGCCCGCTTCCCCCGCGAGAAACCGTGTGCGGAGTACCTGAGCCCGGAGGCCGCGCGGGACCTGGATGCCCTCGGCGTGCTGGACCGGATCGAGGCCGCCGGCGCCGAGAAGCTCGCCGGCTTCCGCCTGGTCAGCGACGACGGCGCGGCGGTCGAGGGCCGCTACGCCCGCACCGCCGGGTTCACCCCGTATCGCCCGTTCGGCTATGCCCTGCCGCGCCGCACGCTCGATCAGATCGTCCTCGAGGCCGCGCGCGAGGCCGGCGCGCAGATCCGCGAAGCCGCGCTCGAGGACCTCGTGATCGAGGGCGGGCAGGTGCGCGGTGGCCTGGTGCGCGCCGGGCGGCACCGCGAGACGGTGCGGGCCCGTGCGGTGGTCGGCGCCGACGGCCTGCATTCGCGCGTCGCGCGGCGGCTCGGCCTCGCGCGGCGGGGCCGCCTGGCGCGGCTCGCGCTGGTCGCGCACCTCGAGGGCGTTCGGGGAATGCGCGACGTGGGCGAGATGTTCGCCGCCCGCGATCGGTACGTCGGGCTCGCGCCCATCGGCGGCGGACTCGTGAACGTGGCCGCCGTGGTTCCGTTGGCCGACGGGCAGGCGGTGGCCCGTGACGCCGACGGGTTCTTCCGCGCCCAGCTCGCCGAGTGGCCCGAGCTCGCCCGGCGCACGGCGGGCGCGCGGCTGGCCCGGCGCGTCATGGTCGCCGGCCCGTTCGCCCGGCACGCGCGCCGCGCGATCGCCCCCGGCGCGCTCCTGGTGGGCGACGCCGCCGACTTCTACGACCCGTTCACCGGCGAGGGCATTTTCGCCGCGCTCCGCGGCGGCCGCCTCGCGGCGCTGGCGCTCGCCCAGGCGCTGGCCACGGGCGAGGCCACCTCGCGGGCGCTGCGGCCGTACCTGCGGGAGCGCCGCCGGGAGTTCCTCGGGAAGTGGGTGCTGGAACGTCTCGTCGCCCTGGCAGCGACCCGGCCTGCGCTGATGCGCCGGTTCACGCACCGCCTGGCGCGCCGCCGCGACGTCGCCGACCTGTGGGTCGGGGCGGCGGGCGACAGCGTCCCGGTGGGCGCCCTGTTCACCCCGCGGCGGCTCGCCGCACTGGTCGTGTGATGGCGGTGGATGCCGAGCTGTTTCGGGCCGCGCTGGGCCGACTCGCCACCGGCATCACCGTCCTGACCGCGCGCGACCGGGCGGGGCGGGGGGCCGGCCGCGCGCACGGCATGACCGCCAGCGCCGTGACGTCGCTCTCGCTTGAGCCTCCGATGGTCCTGGTGTGCGTGGGGCATGAGGCCTCGCTGCACGACACGCTCGTTGCCGCGGAGGTGTTCGGCGTCAACGTGCTCGCCGCCCACCAGCGCGACATCGCCGAGCGGTTCGCCCTTCGCGGTCGGCAGGCGTGGGAAAACGAGACGCCGGCGAGCCCAGCGGGCCTGCCCCTGGTGGCCGACGCGCTGGTGCACCTCGACTGCCGCCGCGCGGCCGTCTACCCCGGCGGCGACCATTCCATCGTGACGGGCGTGGTGGAATGGGCCCGCGCCCGCGACGGCGCGCCGCTCTGCTATTTCCGCTCGGCCTACACGGAGCTCGCGGGATGATGGGCGCGCTGCGGGCCTGGGCCGCGCGCACCGACGAGATCTTCGACGACCCGCGCGCCGACGAGCACGCGCTGGTCGCCTCGCTGCGCGACATCGCGCGGATCAACCGCGCGTTCGGTGGCGGCCGGGCCGCGGCGGGACGCCTCGCGGAGTTCTGGCGCGGCGTGCCCCCCGGAACGCGCCTCACGCTGCTCGACATCGGCACCGGGGCCGGCGACATCCCGCGCGCGGCCGCCGCGGCCGCGACGCGCGCGGGCGTCGCCCTCGAGCTGCTTGGCGTCGAGATCTTCCGCGCCGCCGCTCGCGAAGCCGTCCGGGGGGGGGGGGGCGGCACGCTCACCGCGCTGGTCGCCGACGGCGGCCGCCTGCCGCTCCGCGACCGCAGCGTGGACCTGGTGCTGTGCGCCAAGCTCCTGCATCACCTCCCCGGCGCCGCCGGCACCACCTTGCTGCGCGAGCTCGACCGCGTCGCGCGGCGCGGGGTTGTGGTCGCCGACATCCGCCGCAGTCCGGTCGCCGCCGCCGGGATCTGGCTCGCGTCCTTCCCGATGCGCTTCCACCCCGCGACCAGGCGCGACAGCGTGATTTCGGTGTTCCGCGGTTTCAGCGACGAGGAGCTCCGCGGCGCCTGCCGCGCCGCCGGCATCCACCGCGCGACGATCCGCCGCCATCCCGGGTGGTGCCTGACCGCCGCGTGGCGCCCCGCGGGGGCGGGCGGGGAGGGGGCCGCGTGATCACCGTGGACCGCCGCCGCGTGCGCGCGGGCCTCGCCCGCGTGCTGGCGCACGCAACCGACGTCGAGCGCTGGCCCGAATGGCTGCCGCACTACCGGTGGGTGCGGTTCCACGATCGCCGCCCGGACGGCGGGCTGGTCGAGATGGCCGCCTGGCGCCCATTCGGCCCGTTCAAGTACCCGACCTGGTGGATGAGCGAAATGACGATCGAGCGCGACACGCCGCGCATCCGATACCGCCACGTGCGCGGCATCACGCGGGGCATGGACGTGGCGTGGGACTTCGCGCCCGGCCCGCCGGGGGGCCAGGGGGAGGGCGGCGTGGACGTGACCATCACGCACCGGTGGGACGGCCCTGCCTGGCCGCTGGTGCGGCGCCCGGCCGCCGAGTGGGTCATCGGGCCGGTGTTCGTGCACGGGATCGCGAGCCGGACCCTGGCGGGGATCGCGCGCGCCGCCGAGGCGGAGACCGCGTCATGAAGAACGGAGCGCGCCGGGTCGTCGTCACGGGTGTGGGCTGCGTCACGCCGATCGGCATCGGCGCGCGCGACCTCACCGGCGGCCTGCGCGCGGCCCGGTCGGCGGTGCGGACGATTACGCGCTTCGACGCGAGCCCGTTCCGCAGCCGGATCGCCGCCGAGGTGCCGGACTTCCGACCGCAGGATTTTCTCGAGGCCAGGCGCGCCAGGCGGTTCGACCGCTTCTCTCAGTTCGCGGTGGTGGCCGCGCAGCTCGCGCTCGAGCACGCCCGCCTCGACCTCGGACGTGAGGACCGTGACCGGGTGGGCACGATGATGGGCTCCGCGCTGGGCGGGGTGGCCTACGCCGAGGACCAGGTCGCGGCCTACGCGCGGCACGGCCTCCGGGGCGTGGACGCCGCGTTGGCCCTGTCGGTGTTCGGCGGCGCGGCGAGTTGCAACATCGCCATCGAGCTCGGCGTGCACGGCCCCAATTCCACCAACGCGATGAGCTGCGCCTCCGGCACGGTCGCGGTCGGCGACGCGTTCCACGCGATCCGTGAGGGCCGCGCCGACGTGATGCTCGCCGGCGGCGCCGAGGCGCCGCTGGCCCCGCTGTGCTACGGCGCGTTCGCGATCATCCGCGCGATGAGCACCCGCAACGACGACCCGGCCGCGGCCAGCCGCCCGTTCGACGCGGGGCGCGACGGGTTCGTGATGGGGGAAGGGGCGGCGGTGCTCGTGCTGGAGGAGCGCTCGCGCGCGCTGGCGCGGGGCGCGCGGCTGCTCGCGGAAGTCCTCGGGGCGGCCACCACGAACGACGCGTACCACATGACCGCGCCGCGCCCCGACGCCTCTCAGGCGGCGCGGTGCCTGCAGCTCGCGCTGCGCGACGCGCACGTCGCGCCGCACGAAGTCGAGTACGTCAACGCGCACGGCTCGGCGACTCCTCTCAACGACAAGACCGAGACGCTCGCGTTCAAGCAGGTGTTCGGGCAGCATGCCTACCGCCTGCGGATCAGCGGCACCAAGGGGTACTACGGTCACCCGCTCGGCGCGTCCGGGGCGATCGAGGCCGGCGTCACGGCCCTCGCGCTCGCCGACGGCTGGCTGCCGCCGACCATCAACCTCACGACCCCGGACCCCGAGTGCGACCTCGACTACCTCAGCGCCGGCCCGGCTTCGCACCGCGCCGACGTCGCCGTGTCGAACTCGTTCGGCTTCGGGGGCATCAACGCCGCCGTCGTGCTGCGCCGCGCAGACTGACCGCTTGACCCTCGCGCGCGGCCGCCGCGATATTGGCCGCGCCGCCACCCGGTACCACCACCGACCCTCCGTCAGGGGACCAGGATGAATCTCCGCGCCCTCGTAGCCGAGCTCACCGGCACGTTCTTCCTCGTGTTCGCGGGCGTCGGCGCCATCGTGTCCGACCTGTACCGCCCCGGAAGCGTCGGCCTGCTCGGCATCGCCGCCGCCCACGGCATCGCGCTCGCCGTCGCCGTCTCGGCGACGATGAACGTTTCCGGCGGGCACCTCAACCCCGCCGTCACCGTCGGCCTGTTCTCGATCGGCCGCATCGACGCCAGGACCGCCGGGCAATACGTCGCGGCCCAGCTCGTCGGTGCGATCCTCGCGGCGCTGGCCATCAAGGGCCTCTACCCCCACATGGCCGCCCTCAACGCCAAGCTCGGCACCCCGACCCTGGCCTCCGACATCTCGCTGACGCAGGGCATCGCCATCGAGGCCATCCTGACCTTCATGCTCGCGTTCGCGGTGATGGGGACCGCAGTGGACCCGAATGCGCCCAGGATCGGCGGCTTCGGCATCGGCCTCGTCGTGCTCTTCGGCATCCTCGCCGGCGGCCAGATGACGGGCGCCGCGATGAATCCTGCCCGCGCCTTCGGGCCCGCCCTCATCAGCGGCACCTGGATCGCCCACGTGGCCTTCTGGATCGGGCCGATCCTGGGGTCCGTGGTGGGATTCCAGCTCTATGAGAGGGTCGTGCTCAAGAAGGCCGGCTGACCGCGGGCCGCTGTCCGCGATCAGCGGTCAGCGCTTTCGCCGAAGCAGCCACGCCGCGTAACCGCCGTACAGCACGGCGAGTATGAGGTAGGCGGCGATCATGTACCCCTGGTTATCGGGCACCGTCGTCTCCGTCCGCTCCCCGGGCGTCCTCGAGCGCGGCCTCGGCGTACCGCCGCCACAGCAGCCCCGCGAACAGCACCGTGAACGCGCCCAGCGAGAGCAGCAGCGTCAACAACATCGTCCCCGGCAGTTGCGGGCCGCGCACGTTCAGCACCACTGGCGCGGGGTGCACCGTGCGGAACAGGTACACGCTCACGTGGATGAACGGGACCAGCAGGGCCCCGAGAATGCCGAGCACGGCGGAGAACCGCGCCCGCTGCCCGGGCTCCGTCACGGCCGACCGCAGCACCAGGTAGCCGAAGAACACGAACCACAGGAACAGCGTGGAGGTGAGGCGTACGTCCCAGGTCCACCACACGCCCCAGATGGGCTTGGCCCAGATCGGGCCTGTGAGCAGGACGCCGGTGATGAACACCGTGCCCACCTCGGCGGCGCTCGCGGCCAGCCGGTCGAGGCGCGGGTCACGCAGGAAGAAGTAGAGGATCGAGCAGCCGCCCACGAGGAAGTACGCCAGAAACGCGACCCAGGCGCTCGGCACGTGGACGTAGAAGATCTTCTGGGCGGCTCCCTGGGAGACTTCCAGCGGGGTGAAGGCGAGCGCGCGCACGGAGGCCGCCGCGATCGATACGAGGCCCAGCAGCACGACCCCGGTGCTCCGGGTGCGGGCGCGCTCGGCGCGGGCCAGATCGGTCATCCGGTCATTCGTCGAGCGTGAAGTCGAACACGAGAATCGCCGCCGCCAGGACCACGATGTCGTAACCTACCAGCAACTTGAGCCACGCGGCCATCTCGTCCATGGGCCGGCCGGCGAACAGCCGCGAGGTGACCTGGACCGCGGCCGTGATCGGCGGAACCAGGAAGGGCAGCATCAGCACCGGGAGCATGAGCTCCGCGAACCGCGTGTTGACCGCGATCGCCGACAGCAGCGTGCCGAGGGCCGCGAAGCCGATGGTCGCGAGCGCGATGACCCCGAGCAGCGGCGCCAGAATCGGCCACAGCGGCACGTTGAAGAACAGCGCGAACAGGGGCAGCGCCACCGCCTCCACCAGCCCGACGAACGCCAGGTTGCCGAGCAGCTTGCCCAGGTACAGCGCCGTGCGGCTCACCGGCGCCAGCATCAGCCCGTCGATCGCGCGATTCTCGCGCTCCAGGGCGAAGGCCCGGTTCAGCCCCAGCAGGCCGGCGAAGCAGAACGTGATCCACAGGATCCCCGGCGCCATATCGATCGCGGCCACCGCCGTGGGGTCACGCGCGAAGTTGAAGATCGCGAGCACGAGGGCCGTGAACGCCAGCGCAGAGACAAAAGCCGTGCGCGTCCGGAACTCAAGCCGAAGGTCCTTCGCGGCGATGACGAGCGCCTGCGCGATGACGTTACCCACGGGCCACCGCCGCCGCATACCGCGCCCGGAACGCCGCGGCGTCGGTCGGGCGCGGACCCAGCTCCGCGAAGCGCCCGCGCACCTGGATCGCAACGTGCGTCGCGAGCTCCAGACCCTCTTCCACGTTGTGCGTCACCAGCACGACCGCGCCGCGGCGCTCGCGCAGCCGCTCCAATTCGGCCCGCAGCGTGGCGGCCGCCGCCTGATCCAGCCCGGTGAACGGCTCGTCGAGCAGCACCAGCTCCGGCTCGTGGAGCAGGGCGCGGGCGATCGCCAGGCGTTGCAGCATTCCGCGGCTCATCGTCACCGCCCAGCTGGCCGCCCGGTCGGCCAGGCCCACGGACGCGAGCGCCCCGAGCGCCGCCCCCGGGGGGTCGGCGAGCCCATAGAGGCGCGCGTAGAACTCCAGGTTCTCGGCCGCGGTGAGGAAGTCGTAACAGAGCGACGCGTGGGCGATCAGCCCGATCCGCCGCCGCTGCGCGGGATCGGTCCGGTCGAAGCGGGCACCGCCGAGCAGGACGTCACCGCGGTCCGCCCGGAGGATGCCCGCGAGAATCCTCAACAAAGTCGATTTCCCGGCCCCGTTCGGACCGAACACGGCGAGCACATCGCCGCGCCGCAAGCTGAAGTCCACACCGTCCAGCGCGCGCACGCGGCCGAACGCGCGGGCCAGCGCGCGCACGTCCAGGACGGCAGGCTCGGACTCGGGGGCCGCGACCATCGCGCGGCACAATATACAGAGCTACGCGCGAGGCTCGATGTCGAAGCGATCTTCGAGTCGGGTCATCAGGAGAAGGAACCGCATCTCCTCCGACACGCCGCGCAGGCAGATCGTGTGGCGCTTCTCGGCCGCCCGGAGCTGCAGCATCACCAGGGTCCCGAGGCCCGCGCTGTCGATGCGCTGCGTTTCGGCCAGGTCGATCACCAGCCGCCCGCCCGGCTCCGTGGCCGAGAGCCGCGCGATGCCGCGGAGCGCGTCCTCTCGGAACGCGCCGCGCGTCTGCGCGGAGAGATGCACGGGGGCCGCCACGACGAACTGACGCATGCCCGTTCATAATCTCAGGAACGGTGCCAGACGAGCCGAAGCGAGTTAACCGCATGTACGTCAGTAACTTAGCATGCCTCGCGTGACGCAAGACACTACACATACTGCGGCGATTCGCGAAGCTGGCGCCGAAACTGCAAGGGGGGGAAACCAGCGGGGCCCGGGCGTGCCCCCGGGCCCCGCATCCGTCCGGCTCAGTGGTTTCGCTACACCTTGGTCACGTTCGCGGCTTGAAGTCCTTTCGGGCCTTCGCGGACCTCGAACTCGACCTTGTCGTTCTCCTTGAGCGACTTGAACCCATCAGCCTGGATGGCGGAGTAGTGCACGAACACGTCGGGGCCGCCCTCACGTTCGATGAAACCAAACCCCTTTGCATCGTTGAACCACTTGACCCGGCCGGTGATGCGAGACATACCTCACTCCCTTGGCAGGTTGCGCGAACGACGGATCCCGCTGCCCGTGCGCACACGGCCTTCCGAGACCCGTACAAGAGCGACATACAAATACAGTTTGACCAGTCTAAGCGCAATGGGCGCGGCAACTTCGGCCCCCGCCCGCATTCGAGGAGCCCTTCGGAATGACCGAGTCGATGCGGCTGGATACCCTCCTTCACGAGACGCGGGTTTTCCCACCCAGTGACGCCTTCAGGGCCGCCGCCCACGCGGCCGGCGAGGACGTCTACGCCGAGGCCGCCCGGGACCCCGAGGCGTTCTGGGCGCGCTGGGCCCGCGACCTCGAGTGGTTGCATCCGTGGTCGAAGGTGCTCGAGTGGAAGCCGCCGCACGCCAAGTGGTTCGTCGGCGGCCGGCTGAACGCCTCGGCGAACTGCCTCGACCGGCACCAGCGCACCTGGCGGCGCAACAAGGCCGCGTTGATCTGGGAGGGAGAGCCCGGGGACCGGCGCACGCTGACCTATCACGAGCTGTGGCGCGAGGTCAACCGCTTCGCGAACGTGCTGCGCACGCTCGGCGTCAGGCGCGGCGACCGCGTGGCGATCTACATGCCGCTGATTCCCGAAGTGGCCATCGCCATGCTCGCCTGCGCGCGCATCGGCGCGCCGCACTCGGTGGTGTTCGGCGGCTTCTCCGCGGAGAGCCTGGCCGACCGTATCAACGACGCGGGAGCGGTCTGCCTCATCACCGCCGACGGCGGCTACCGGCGCGGGCAGGTCGTTCCGCTCAAGCGCAACGCCGACGAAGCGCTGAAGCACTGCTCGACGATCCGGCACGTGGTGGTCGCGCGGCGGCTGCCGGCGGGCCCGGGTGACGAGGCGTTCACCCACATGACCGAGGGCCGCGACCACTGGTGGCACCGGCTCATGGACGACGCGCCCGGGTTCTGCGAGCCCGAGCCGATGGACGCCGAGGATCTGCTGTACATCCTGTACACCAGCGGCACGACCGGAAAGCCGAAGGGCATCGTCCACACCACGGGCGGGTACCTCACCCACGTCACCGCGACCACAAGGCTCGTCTTCGACCTCAAAGACGAGGACGTGTTCTGGTGCACCGCCGACGTCGGGTGGGTCACCGGGCACTCCTATGTGGTGTACGGGCCGCTCGCGCTGGGCGCCACCGTGGTGCTGTACGAAGGCGCGCCGGACTGGCCCGACAAGAACCGGTTCTGGGCCATGGTCGAGCGTCACGGCGTCACGGTGTTCTACACGGCTCCCACCGCGATCCGGGCGTTCATGAAGTGGGGCACCGAGTATCCGGCCCGCCACGACCTTCGCAGCCTGCGGCTGCTCGGCACGGTGGGCGAGCCGATCAATCCGGAAGCGTGGATCTGGTACCACCACACCATCGGGGGGCAGCGCTGCCCCATCGTGGACACGTGGTGGCAGACCGAAACCGGCGGGATCATGATCACGCCGTTGCCCGGCGTCGTCGCCACGAAACCGGGCTCGGCCACGCGGGCGTTCCCCGGCATCAGCGCCGACGTGCTCGACCTCGGCGGCCAGCCGATTCCGGTGGGCGGCGGCCTGCTGGCGATCACCCGCCCGTGGCCCGGCATGCTCCGCACCATCTGGGGCGACGACGAGCGGTACCGGGCGACCTACTGGTCGAAGTGGAAGGACCTCTACTTCCCGGGCGACGGCGCGAAGCGCGACGAGGACGGCTATTTCTGGCTGCTTGGGCGGGTGGACGACGTGCTCAACGTCGCGGGGCACCGCATCGGCACGATGGAGGTCGAGAGCGCGCTGGTGGACCACCCCGCCGTGGCCGAGGCGGCGGTCGTCGGCAAGCAACACGACCTCAAGGGGCAGGCGATCGCGGCGTTCGTCACGCTCAAGGCGGGTGTCGCGGCGCGCGACGAGCTGAAGGATGAGCTCAAGCAGCACGTGGCGACGAAGATCGGCGCCCTGGCGCGGCCGGACGACATCCTGTTTTCGGCCGACCTGCCGAAGACCAGGTCGGGGAAGATCATGCGGCGACTGCTGCGCGATGTGGCCGAGGGGCGCGCGCTCGGTGACACGACGACGCTCGCCGATCCTGCCGTGGTGGAGAAGCTGAAGTCGGAATACGAGGAAAAAGAGGGGTGATCACGCCCTTGCTTTCCGAAATCCCGCCAGGCTCACTCCAAAGATGACCACGATGATCGCCGCGCTCGCCAGGCACCACCGGCACACGGCGCGGATCACGAACAGTTCGAGGTAGGTCAGGTAGGCGGTGAACGCGACACCGAGGCCGGACAGGAGCGCGAGCCACAGCGTGGGCTCGCGGCGCTCCGCCCATCGCGGCTGGAGCCCGGCGAGCGCGATGGCGAGCAGGGTCGCGTAGCCGCCGACGCCCCATGCGGCGACGGGGATGCCGAGGAACGCCGCGTATCGGCTGGCCTGCACGGTATCGCACGAAGCGCTCGAGCCGCAGATGAGCGGCCCGGTGAACCCGAGGCGGTGCAGCAGCAGGTACGTGGCGAGCAGCAGGCCGAGGAGCGCGAGCACCGCGGCCGCCATGCGATGACGCGTCAACGGCGGGGCGTCGCTCCGGCCCGCGCCGGCGCCGGCGGCGCGATCGAATCCACGACCGCGCGGATGCGGTCCGCCGAGTAGTCCCGGGTTTCCCACTCACGGCCGTTGATGTAGAACGTCGGCGTGCCGCCGACGCGCAGCGAATCGCCGAGCGCCCGGTCGGCCAGCACCTCGGGCCATGCTTCGCGCTGCGACACGCATTGCCGGTACCTCGCGCCGTCGAGACCGAGGCGCTGCGCGTACCCCTCGAGCGCCGCGGCCGGCCGCCGAGAGCGCACCCACTCGTCCTGGTTCTGGTAGATGACGTCGTGCATTTCCCAGAACCGGTTCTGCCGGCCGGCGCACGCGGCCGCCAGGTGGGCCTCCGGGGCGTTGCGATGCATCGGCAGCGGGAAGTGCACGAAGCGCCACCGCACCCGTCCGGTCGCGATCAGGCGGGACTTCACGTCGGGCATCTGCACCGTCGCGAACGAGGCGCAAAAGCCGCACTCGAAGTCGGCGAATTCCGTGATCTCCACCGACGCGGAGTCGGAGCCGTACACGACGCCGCGCGGCCCGGGCGCGATGGGCCCGACCGGCGGGCCGAGCGTCAGTGGCGCGCCGGTGTTCCGCATCCGCATGCCGATCAGTACGGCGCCCACGACGGCGATCGCGCCCAGACCCGCGTAGAACGGCGTCATTGACCGTCTGGCCTCCGCCATCACTCCTCCTCGTCGGTCCCGTGCTCGTCCGGCGCCCAGGGCGCCTGCGCCTCGCCGACGATGCGACGGTGGTCGGCGACCTCCGGACTGTCGTACGTGATGCGCACCTCGTAGCGGAACAGCTCGGCCCTGAGATCGCCCAGCGTTTTGAGCAGCGTCCCGGGCTCCTCGAGCAGCCGCCCCTCGGCGTCGAGCACGATGATGCGCTGGGCGAGCGCCCGCAGCATCGCCCGCAACTGCTCGACCCGCGCGGGATCGTACGTCTCGTCGGCCATGACGCCCTTTCGCGCGCCCCCGCTCGCACCGCGGCGGAGCGCTCTCTATCATCATAGCCACGGTGACCACGGCCGCCAACTCGACTCCGCGACTGCTCGCGCCCGAAGCGCTCGCCGCGATCGCGACCATCGCGCAGGCGCCCATGCGCGAGGGGCACGACGTCCGGATCCTGCGCGACGGCGCTCTCACCTTTCCCGCGATGCTCGCGCTGATCCGGGCCGCCAAGCGCGGCGTGTGCTTCGAGAACTTCATCTTCGCCAACGACGGCACCGGTGAGCGGTTCGCCAAGGCCCTCGAGAGCGCGGCCGCGCGCGGCGCATCGGTGCGGGTGCTGTACGATCCGATGGGCACGCTGCTGGTCCGCGGCGGCTCGATCGCCCGGCGCCTCAAGCGGTCGCGGGTGCGGGCCCGCGCCTTCCGGCCGGTCGGCGCGCTGGCGCCGTGGAGCTGGCTTCACCTCAGGCACCGCGACCATCGCAAGCTGCTGATCGGCGATCAGTTGGGCGCCGTCGTGGGCGGGCTCTGCGTCGCGGACAACTGGGCGCCCGCCGAGCGCGGCGGCGGAGGGTGGCGCGACACGGCGGTCATGGTGCGCGGCCCCGCCGTGGCCGACCTCCAACTCGCGTTCGAACGCATGTGGCATCGCGCCCGCGCTACGGCGCGGGTCGCCGACCAGGACACCCGGCTGACGATGGAGCTGCCCAGGGCCGCGCCGGCGCCGGTGCCCAAAGGCGACGCCACAGTCGTCGTCGTCGGTGACCGGCCGGGCACCCGGCGCGTCGCGGCGATGTACGCCTGGCTCGCCGATCACGCCGAACAGACGATCGAGCTTTCCGACGCCTACATGATCGCCCCGCGCCCCGTGACCCAGGCGCTCCTCGGCGCCGCCCGGCGGGGCGTTCGCGTGCGGCTGCTCCTGCCGGGACGCAACAACCACCCCATCGCCGGCCTCGCGGCGCGGCGCATGTACGCCCCGCTGCTCGACGCCGGCGTCGAGATCCACGAATGGGACGGCGTGATGCTGCACGCCAAAACGGTGGTCGTGGACGGCGCGATCTCGATGATCGGCTCCTCCAACCTCGACCCGCTGTCGCTGCACCGGAACTATGAGCTGAACGTGCTGGTGGCCGACCTCGCGACCGGAGCGCGGATGCGCGACCTGTTCGCCCAGGATCTGGCGCTCGCCAGCCCCATCACGCCGGTCGAGTGGCGACGGCGGCCGCGGTGGGCCCGGCTGGCCGAGTGGCTCGCCGGATGGTTCGAGTGGAACCTCTGAGCACCCAAGTGGTTACGCTCGTGAACACTTGAACTATCGCCGGCTTCGACTATATTCTCCGCCACCTCAGGAGGTAAGACTTGGGCAAGGTGAAGAAACCCCGCAAACAGTACATCCCCTCGCAATTCGAGCAGGCACGCGACGAGCTTTTCAGCCACATCCTGCGCTGCGGCGTTCTGGAAGCGGCGGAAGAGCATCGCAGGGATTGGTTCGACGACACGATGGACTATCTGGCGGAGCGCTACGACACGTTGACGGCGGCCGAAGTCACAGAGCTTCGGACGCTGGGCGAGCGCTATTGCCGTCCCGTGGTTCCGCGGCCTGAAGCGGTTTCGGCCGGCGTCTGAACCGACCGGCCTGATGCGGGAGTCGCGGCGCCCCGGGTCCTAGCGGCCCGGGGCGTTGCGCGTACGCCACCTCAAGCCGGCGGCGAGCCGGGCGCCGCCGCCCAGGCCCAGCTCGACGAACCACCCGCGCGGCGCGGCCGGCGCCACGTCGGCCCCGACGGTGATCAGGATGCGCGCCGCGAGGTCGGCACGCGGGCCGCTGGCGAGCGCCAGCCCGCCGCCGCCGTACGCGGCCGCACCGCTCGTGCGCCCCGGGTCGAGCAGGAAATGGTAGGTGAATTCGAGCCGTCCGGCCGGATCGCCGGTCTCGAGCACGCCGGCGGCGAATACCCCCCCGAGCCGGGTGCGGCCGCGGTCGCGCCAGCCCACCCCGACACCGGCCAGAACGGCCGCCGGCCTCGAAGCCGTCCCCACCGCCCACGCTTGCGTTTCGATCCACCCGCCGCCACCAGCACCGCCCTGGGCGCTCGCGCCGGACGGCGTGAACGCGAGAACGGCCAGCGCGGCGATCATCCCCGCGGCCACCCCGGGCGCCGCTCCGCCCCGCACCCCCCAGGCCTTAGGCCTGGAGGCGCAGCTCATAGCGGACGGGGATGTCCGGCGCGAGGGAGTGCGTGACGGAGCAGTACTTCTGGAGCGAGAGGTCGATCGCCTGCCGCACGGCCTCCTCGGTCGCGCCCGGGGCCGTGACGTGATACAGAAGGTCGATCTTCACATAGCGCTGGGGATACTCCTCGCGACGCTCGCCGCGCAATTCGAGTCGCAGGCCCCGGAGGTCGAGCCGCTTCTTCTTCAGCACCGAGACCACGTCGCTGCCCGTGCAGCCGGCCATGGCGATCAGGAGCGTGTCCATCGGCGACGGGCCCTCGGCGGTCTCGCCGTCGATGACGATCGGCGCCCTGCCCGCCGCCTCGCCACGAAACACCATCGAGCGGCCTTCCCACACCGCCGTGACCTGCTTGACCGGCGCTGGCGCCATCAGTTCGCGCCGCCCCGCGTCGCGAGGCCCACCAGGAAGCGGTGGCGCCCCAGGCGGTCGAGAGCGTGGTACTCGATCAGCCAGTTGAACGTCCGCCGCAGCGGCAGCTCGAACCCGAGAACCAGGTTCGGCCACACGTCCTCGGTCGTGCCGTCGTCGTAGAACCCCAACCCCGTGCCGACGTATGGGATCGCTTCGGCGTCGTCGGGCTGGAACCGGAACACGACCTCCAGCGCCGCGTGCAGCGAGTTGTCGGTGCGCCCGAACCCCAGCTCGAAGCTCGGCCGCAGGCGCACCTGGGGCGAGCCGAGCGTCATGATGTCCACGGTCGAGCCGACGACACCTTGCTCGTCACGGTTCACCTGAGCGCCGAAACGCGTGGTGAAACCGAAGACACCCAGGGCGACCGACGGCCGGGGCGCTTGCTCGCGCGGCGGCTCCGGGCCGCGCCGATCCGGTGGCACGAATTCCTGCGCGGTCGCAGCCGGGGTCGCGGTGGCGAACGCGACGGCGATCCAGCCCCAACACCTCATGCGGATCCTCCTTGCCGGAGCCGCCCGCCGTGCCGCACGACGAGGCGTCCGTAGTCGGCGATCGCGTACAGCGCGATTGCGGCGGTGGCCCAGGCCAGCGGTTCGAGATACCGCGAATCCAGCAGCCACGCGACCAGAGTGAGCGACTGGCCGGCGGTGACCGCTTTGCCGCCAACGCGAGCCGGAACGCTAAACGGTCGGCGCAGCACCACGCCAGCCAGATACCCGATCGGCGCCAGAATGTCCCGCAGCAGCACGCCGGCGATCTCGAGCGGCGTGAGGGCCCCCGAGGCGGCGAGCGTGGCGAACGCCGCGATCATGAACACCTTGTCGGTCACCGGGTCGAGCACCGCGCCGAGGCGTGACGGCCCCAGCCGACGGGCCAGCCAGCCGTCCAGCAGGTCGCTGGCCGCGGCGGCGGCCAGCACCGGCAGTCGAACCGCCACCCCCGGGACCAGCACGAACGCGACGGCTAAAGGCAAGCGCGCCAACGAGATGAGATTGGGACCCGACAGCACGCCACCGCCCGGCGTCGCTTGCCCCCCCATAGGGGCCCGCGTAGCTTCTCCCATACCGTGGATCTGTCCCTTCTGAAGCAAGCGGCAATCTTCTCCGGTCTCGACGAGGGCGAGCTGGCCCGGGTCGCCGAGACGTGTCAAGAGCAGAAGTTCGTCAGTGCCAAGACGATCTTCAAGGAAGGCGAGCCCGGCAATCGTCTCTACATCATCGCCGACGGCGAAGTGCGCATCAGTCGCATCATCCCCGGCTCCGGCGAGGAGGCGCTCGCCGTGCTCAAGAAGGGGACCATCTTCGGCGAGATGGCGATCTTCGACCAGTCCGAACGCTCCACCGACGCCATCGCCAATACCGATTGCACGCTCATCACCATCAGCCGGTCGGACTTCGAGCTCCTGATGGACTTCAACCGCGACATCGCCTACAAGGTGCTGTGGGCGGTGATCCGGCTCTTGTCCGGGCGGCTCAGACAGACCAACGACAATCTCCGAAGCTTCCTGGCGATGAGCATGTTCTAGCAGGGAGCTGTGAGCTATGAGCTATGAGTGGAGCGACTCCCGCCTCATGGCTCATAGCCCATGGCCCATAGCTCATAGCCCGATCCTGAATCTCGCATCCACCGCGACCACCCGATCCGGATACGCCACCAGCGGATTGATGTCCATCTCGGCGATCGTCTCCTGGTCGCCCACCAGCTGCGAGACGCGCTGCACCACCTCCTGGAGCGCCACCAGGTCCACGCTGGTCTCGCCGCGCACGCCCTCCAGCAGCTTGTAGCCGCGGATCCCCCGGACCATCTCTCCCGCGTCCAGGTCGGTGAGCGGATGGACGCCGAACACGACGTCCCGCAGCACCTCGACAAAGATGCCGCCCAGGCCGAACATGAGCAGCGGCCCGGTCTTCGGGTCGCGCGTCGAGCCGACGATGGTTTCCCGGCCGGGCGGCATCATCTTCTGGACCAGCACGGCGTCGGGCGCTTGGCCCGCGCGCTCCCGCACCCGCGTCATCATGCGCGCCCAGCCGTCGGTGACGGCCTGCGCGTCGCCCAGGTTCAGCACGACGCCGCCCACGTCGCTCTTGTGGACGATGCGGTGGCTCATGACCTTGAGCGCCACCGGGAACCCCATTGCGCCCGCCACGCGCACCGCCTCCTCGGTGGTCCGCACCACCTTCCACGGGGCCGTGGGGATGCCGTACGCGTCGAGCATCGCCAGCGATTCCCCCTCGTCCAGTTTTTCCCGGCTCTCCGCGCGCGCGGCGTGGACGATCGCGTCGGCGCGGACGCGGTCCACCGGGTAGTCGATGACCGCGCCCTCGGGGCGTTCGAGCCAGCGCCGGTACCGGACGAGGGCGGCCAGCGCGCGGACCGCCGATTCGGGGAACACGTAGCCCGGAATGCCGGCCTCGACCAGCTCTTCGAGCGCCGCGGGGACCCCCGCCCTGCCGAGCATCACCGCGATCACCGGCACGTCCTTGCGGGTCGCCGCAGCGTCGCGGATCGCGAGCGCGACGTCGCGCGCCTGAATGCCCAGAGGCGGGATGAACGACGCGATGACGGCGTCCACCGCGGGGTCCGCGAGCACGATCTCGAGCGCCGCGCGATAGGTCGGCGCCTTCGCACTCGCGATCAGGTCCACGGGATTGCGCACCGACGCCTCTTCGGCCACGCGGGCGCGGATCCTCGCCTGGGTGTCGGCCGACAGCTCGAGGACCCTCAGGCCGGCCGACTCGCACGCGTCGGTGAGGATGATGGCGGGACCGCCGGCGTTCGAGATGATCGCCACCCGGTCGCCCTTCGGCAGCGGGAGCCGCGGAAACGCCATGGCGTAGTCGAACAGCTCCTCGACCGTCTGCGCCCGGATCACGCCGCACTGCTGCATCAGAACGTCGGCGGCGAGGTCGGTGCCCGCGAGCGCGGCGGTGTGGCTCGAGGCGGCGCGGGCCCCGGCCGCCGTGCGGCCCGACTTCACCACGAAGATCGGCTTCACCCGCGTGATGCGCTTGGCCAGCGCGAAGAAACGGCGCGGGTTGCCGAAGCTCTCCAGGTACATCAGGATCGCCCGCACCGCCGGATCGTCGCCCCAGCACTCGACGAGGTCGTTGCCCGACACGTCGGGCTTGTTGCCCACCGACACGAACTGGTGGATGCCGATGCCCAGCTCCTCGGCATGGTCGAGGATGCTCTGGCCCATCGCGCCCGACTGGCTCACGATGGCCACCGGGCCGGGCGGAGGCATCTTGGGCGAGAAGGTGGCGAGCATGGACACGGCCGGATCGGTGTTCAGCACCCCCATGCAGTTGGGGCCCACCATGCGCATGCCATATCGCTTCACGATCTCGACCAGCTGCTGCTCGCGCGCGATGGCCTCGCCGCCCACCTCCGCGAACCCCGCGGTGATGACGACCAGCCCCTTGATGCCCTTCCTCCCGCACTGTTCCGCGACGTCGAGCACGAACTGCTTGCGGACAACGATGATCCCGAGGTCCACCGGGTCGGGAATCGCGCCGACCGACGGGTAGGCCTTGATCGAGTGGATGCTCGTCGCATTGGGGTTCACGGGGAAGATCGGCCCGTGGAATCCGAAGCGCACCAGGTTGTCGAGGATCTGCCAGCCGATGGTATCAGGCTGGCGCGACGCGCCGACGACGGCGATGGACTGCGGTTTCAGGATGGGGTCGAGCACGGACGGAAGCTCGCCTAGTCCTCGCCGAGTGGCCGCCGACGCAGGACGAGCAAGCCGATGGCAAACAGCCCGATCCCCCACCCGGCCACCCAGGCCCACTCGCCGGCCGTCAGCGTGGCCTCGTCCGTCAGCTGGTTGGGCGGGAGAACGGCGTTGAGCACCTTCCCCAGGGTCGAGCGGTCGCTCGGGAAGCGGGCCCGCAAGGCGGTCGAGGTGATGATGGCCAGGATCATGAAAATCCAGTCGCGTGCGGTGACCGTGGACAGAGCGAAGATCATCCCGCCGATGAGGAGGCCGAGCGCCGCGCCGGTCGTGAGCAACCGCCAATGCCAGGCCGGGATCACCGCCACCGAGAAGATCGCGAGGAAGCCGGCGGTGAACACCAGCATTCCGGCGACCGCGAGGACGTACGACTGCCCGTAGAACCAGAGCGGGCTGACGGGCTTGGCGAGGTAGAACCGGTAGTACCCCTTGGTGCGGTCCTCGGCCACGATGCCGTGGAACAGGATGACCACGGCCAGGCCCGCGAGCTGCACGTACATCCCGTGGACCATGCCGGCCAGAGTTTCGGGTGAGGGCGGCGGGTCGTCCTTCACCGCGAAATGCAGCGGCAGGCAGAGCGCGGCCACGATGAGCCACCCGACGAGGATCCGCGGGCCGGTGCGGTCCCGCACCTGCCAGCCGAGGTAGCGCAGCACTTCGCCGCGCGTCACTGGTCGGCGCCCACTGCCTGGCGGAACGCGGTCTCGAGGCGCGAGCGCTCGGGCACGACCGCGACGATCTGCACCCCGGCGTCGATGAGCCAACGCAGCCCGGCGTTCAAGGTCGGCAGGTCGACGGGCGGCACGAGGTACTCCTCGGCCCGGCCGTCGGCGGCCGCCGCGGCGCCGGGAAATGCCTCGGCGACGGCGGGCGACGTCGCCGCCACGACCAGCCGGTAGCGCGCCAGCGAGCCGGTGGCCTGCGCCCCGATCAGGGCGATCTGCTGGAGCCGGCCCCGATCGATGATCCCGACCCGGTCGGCGACGCGCTCGAGCTCGTCGAGGTTGTGGGAGGCGATGACGACGGTGCGGCCCGGCCGCTTGAGGCTCCGGCCGATGTCGCGGAACCGCTGGGTCCACAGCGGGTCGAACCCGTGGGTGGGCTCGTCGAGGATGACGAGGTCGCTCTCGGAGAGCAGCGCCTGGGCGAGGCCGAGCCGCTGGAGGTTGCCCTTGGAGAGCTGCTTGATGCGCTTGTTGCGGTGTTCCTCGAGGCCCAGCTGCTCGATGACGCGGTGGACCCGGCCGGCCCGATCCGCAGGCGGCACGGCGGCGAGCACCGCGTAGCGCACCAGCGCCCCCTCCACGCTCCAGCGGGGCGGAATCGCCACCAGCTCCGAGAGGTACCCGGCCCCGCGCGCCTCGACGTAGGCGCGCGGCGCCAGGCCGTCGATCGTCACCGCGCCGGCGGTCGGCCGCAGGAATCCCAGCAGGAGGCTGATGAGCGTGGACTTGCCCGCGCCGTTGGGGCCGGCGATGCCGAAGATCTCGCCGGTCTCGATCTCGAGCGAGAACTCCTCGACGGCGCGCACGGGGCGCCGCCGGAGCAGGGTGCGGTAGGTCTTCCCGACGTCGCGGAGCAGGATCACCGCAGGATCCGCAGGAGCCCGGCGTCGGCGCTCCCGCGGATGAAGCTCTCCGCGTCGGTGACCGGGATCTTGACGCCGAGCTTGGCCGCCTGCTCGGCGGTGTTGGCGATGTACTCTTCGACCGGGCGGTTGGCGAAGGTGGCGTCGTCGTCGCGCATGCTGCGGACGATCTCCTCCCAGGTACCCACGTAGGTCGTGCCGTCGGGCGTCGCGATCCGGTGCACGTCCGCGCTGCGCACCCGGCGGTGCATTTCCTGCAGCTCCGTGAGCAGCGTGCCGAACAATTCCAATTGCGAGGGATCCCGCGTGCCGGTGCCGCCGGGCCCGGCCGCCTCGATTTCGGCCAGCATCAGCTCGGTCGGATCCGCGTCGCCCGCCAGGTCCGCGAGCCGCACCAGCCAGGGCTTGAGCTCCGGATCGTCGTCGGGCAGGCGGTAGATGGACTTCTTCAGCTCGATCACGCGCCAGATGCCCAGCTCGTCCCAGTGGTCGTCGGGCTGGGTCTTTTCGAAGGCGTTGAGCGATTCCTCGTAGTTGCCCCGATCGTACAGCAGGTTCGCGAGGTAGACGCGGGCCTCGGTGTGCTCCGGGTCGAGGCCCAGTGCCCGACGCAGCCATTTGATCGCGTCGCGCTCCTTGGCGAGCCGGTGGCAGGCGTACCCGACGCACGCGATGGCCTCGGCGCTCTCGGGATGGGCGCCCCGCGCGGTCTCGAAGAACCTGTGCGACGGTTCGATCAGCCCCTCGCGGAACAGCGCGCGGCCCATCTGCAGCACGATGTCGAGGTCCTCGCTGAAGCCGAGCTCGAGCACGCGCTCGAACCGCTCGATCGCGGCGCCCGCGTCGCCGAGCTTGAGCAGAACCTCGCCGATCCCGGCGAGCGCGTCCTCGTGATCCGGCTCCAGGTCGAGCGCATCGTCGAACGCGCGGCGCGCCCACGCGAATTCCTCGCGGGCCATCCGAGCGTACCCCATGCCCACATGAAGCTCCACGGCGTCCGGATAGACGTGCAGGCCCTGCCGGAGGGTGTCTATGGCTTCGTCGTACTGACCTTCGTTGTAGAGCTGGTGCGCGCGTTCGTCAAACTCGTCCGAGCTCCAGAACGCTTCGCTCATCAGGCGGGGCTCCGGGGGGAGGTTTGCCTATCATAAAGACTAAGCCCCTTACGCACAAGAGTTTGCGACCCCACCTCCGACGCCGCGCTGACCGACTTCCCCCACTTCTTGAGCAACGCCGCGAGCCGCCCCTGCTCGCCCGGGCTCAGCACCGACGCCACGACCCGCATGCGCTCGGCGTGCAGCGGAAAAATCCGCGCCATCAGGGCCTCGCCCTTCGCCGTCAGGCAGGCGTGAATCACGCGGCGGTCGTCGGCCTGGCGGCGCCGCAGCAGCAGCGCGGCTTTCTCCAGCTGGTCGGCGACGAACGTGACGTTGCCGCCGGTCACGAGCAGCTTGCGTCCCAGCGCGCGGAGCGGCAGCGGGCCCTTGTGGAACAGCACGTCGAGCACGGCGAACTGCGCCTGGGTGAGACCGTACCCGCGGATGTCGACAGCCGATGCGCGGCTCACCGACGCACTGCACCGCGCGAGCGCCACCCACACGTTCAGCGCGCGGTCAGCCTCCCGGCCGTAGGACCGCGTGGCGACCGATGGCTCAGGGCTGGTAGCGGACCGAGACCCGATACAGGCCGCTGCTCGGCTCTTCGCCGTAGCTGTTCGCATAGACGCGGTAGGTGCGGCCCGCCTGCACCCGCACGGTGAGGCGGGAGTTGGTCCCGCTGCCGCCGTCATCGTCGGTCCCCAGGATCTGCCCGTCGGAGTCTCTCGCGATGAGGTAGGCGTCGAAATCGCCGGAGGACATCTCGATGACCAGGTCGCCCTCACGGACGGCGCGAAACGTCCACACGTCCGCCCACGTGCCGTCGCCCATCACGCTGTCGCCGGGCTCGAGGCGCCCGACGACGGTCTCGCCGTCATGGATCTCGCCCTCGCGCCCGGCCGTGAGCTGCGAGCCGCCGCTGGTGAGCGCAAGCTCGTAGAAGCCGGTCCGCTCGTTGTCGCCGAAGCTGCGGGCGATCACGCGGTGGCGCCCGCCGACGGACAGCCTCGCGGCGATGAACGAGTCGGTGTTTTCGCCGCCATCGTCATCCTCCTGGATCAGCGCGCCGCGCGGATCGCGCAGCTCGAGGAAGGTGTCGAAGTCGGCCGAGCGCATGTCGATCATCACGTCCTGGCCGGCGCGGCCCTCGAACTCCCACACGTCCTGGAAGCCGCCGCCCGGGCGCCGCTGGTCGCCCGGCTCGAGCCGGCCGGAAGTGCGGCGGCCGGCCTCCAGGCGGCCGGGGCGGCCGGCGTCGAGCGGCGCTTGGGCGAAGCTCAGCGCCACGCGGTAGCGGCCGCCGCCGCGGCTCTCGCTGAAGGTGGTCACGACCAGGGTGTAGTCGCCGTCGCGCGGCAGGACCGTCATCAGCCGCGCATTGGTGCCCTCGCCGCCGTCGTCGTTGGAGTCCAACGGCATCCCGTCCAGGCGCAGCGTCACGAACGCGTCGAACGCGCGCGACGTCACATCGACGCGCGCCAGCTGGCCGCCGCGACCGCGAAACGTCCATTCGTCTTCGAAGCCGCGGCGGCCGCGCCGGTCGCCGCTCTCGAGCCTGCCGTCCCCGGTCTCGCCCGCGGTCAGGCGCGCGGGGACCCCGGGCTCCGCGAACGTGCCGATCTCCTCCACGACCGCCAGGCGGTAGGCCCCCACCTGCGGGTTCTCGCCGTAGCTGGTGGCCAGTACCGTGTAGCGCCCGGCGACCGCGGTGCGCAGGCTGACCTGGGCGTTGTTGCCCTCGTTCAGGCCGTCGTCGTCGGAGCCGACCTCGATGCCCGCCGAATCGAGAACCACGAGGTAGGCGTCGAAGTCCTCCGACCGCAGCTGCACCAGCAGCCGCTGGCCGGCCCGGGCCTCGAAGGTCCAGCGATCCTGGAACGGCCCGTCGCCCGCCATCTCGTCGCCCGGCTCGAGCAGGCCGTCGCGGGTTTCTCCGACGCGCAGCGTGGCCGCCTCGCCCGCCCTGGGGGCGTCGGGCAGCTCCCACCCGGTCGCGCTCACGGTGTAGATGCCGCGGCCCGATTCACTGAAAGCCGTGGCGAAGATCCGGTACCGGCCGTCGCGGGGCAGGATGGCGCGGACCCGGGCGTCGGTGCCCTCGCCGGCGTCATCGTCGCTCCCGACCAGGTAGCCCTGCTCGTCGCGCACGCTGAGGTAGGCGTCGAAGTCGCGCGACGACATCTCGAATGTGACGCGCTGGCCGCGGCGGCCGTCGAAGGTCCATACGTGATACGGCGCCCGCCGGCTCCGGCCGATCGGGTCGCCGTCGCGGAGCTCGCCCTGGACCGCGCGGCCGGCCTCCAGCACCCGGCCCTGCGCTGCGAGCGGAGCGGCGGCGGGGGCGGACAGGGCGAGAACGATCAGGTACGAGGCGCGCATCCCAGAGATCTCCGGATAGGTCAGCGGGAGCCGGCCAGCTCGTCGGCAAGCAGGCCGGCGTCGTAGACCCGGCGAAGGGCTTCGAGGATGCCGCGCGCGTCCACCCACACCGACCGGCCGCGCGCCTCGGTGAACAGGAACCGGGCGGGGAGGCCTTCGACGTTGCCGTCGAAGATCAGCCCCACGACCTCGCCGTCGCGGTTGATGACCGGGCTGCCGGAGTTGCCGCCGATGATGTCGTTGGTCGATACGGCGTTGAGCGCCGTCGTCAGCTCCAGCGAGCCGCGCCGCTCGATCCAGCGCGGCGGGAGGTTCCACGGCGCGCGGCCGCCGAAGCCGAAGTGGCGGTCGTACAGGCCGTGGAACGTGGTGAAGGGCTGGGCCAGGGTGCCGTTGTACGGGAAGCGGCGCACTTCGCCGTCGCTGATTCGCAGGCTGAACGTGGCATCCGGCGCCACGCCGGTGCCGAACACCGCGAGCAGCGCCCGCGCCACGCGTTCATCGTGCTGCGCCTCCTGGCTCAGCAGCTCGGTCCACTCGCGCTGGATCTCGCGCTCCAGCGGATCGATGATCCGCGCCAGGGCCAGGAACGGGTCGCTGGAGGCCGCGACCCGCCCGGCGCCCGCCTGGATCAGGGCGCGGCGCTGGGCGCCGGTCGTCAGCTGCGAGCCGGCGACCATCGCGCGCGCCGCCGCGTCGGGTGTGCGGCCGCCGAGGGCCGCGCGCAGCACCGGGTCGCCGGCCGGCAGCTCGGCCTGCATCGCCCCGAGGTAGGCGCCTAGCATGCGGATCTCGAGCAGGGTGTCGACCGCCGCACTGTCGACGGCGCGGGTCAACGCCGCGAGCTGCGGACCGCGAAACTGCGGCAGGCGCTCGGCCTCGGGCTTCGCCATCTCGGCGTGCCAGCGCACCATCGCGCCGGCGAGGCCGAGCAGGCGGGTGCCGTACGCCCCGAACGCGTGGTAGCGCCGTCGGGTGTCGAGCGCCGCCAGCTGCCGGCGGATGGTCTGGATGCCCGTCCACGCCTCGCCGTACTGGCGGCGCAATCCGGCGTCGGCGTTCACGCGGTTGCGGAAGGTGGCCTCCCACTCGCGCTTGCGCGTCATCAGCTGCGGGTCGAGCAGGCCCGACTGGTAGCCCCCGATCGCCTTCTGGGTGTTCTCCAGTCCGAACAGCGTGTTGCGCAGCGCCGCCGCACGCTCGGGACTCGCCTGGCCGACCGCCTGGTAGACGCCGATCTGCCGTTGCAGCTGCGCCAGCTGCGCCGGATACTGTACGTCGCGCAGGTATTCGAGCTGGGCCATCGTGTTGAGTCGGCCCGTCGAGCCCGGGTTCCCGATCACAAACACGAGGTCGCCTTCCTGCGCGCCGGCACGGCTGAACCGGAAGTACTCGGTGTGCGCCGGCTCGTTGTTCACGTACGCGCGGTAGAACGACAGATCCAGATCGTGGCGCGGGTAGGTGAAGTTGTCGGGGTCGCCGCCGAAGAACGCGATCTGGCCCTCGGGCGCGAAGACCAGCCGCACGTCGGTGACCCGGCGGAACCGATACAGCCGGTACTGCCCGCCGCGATACATCGTGACGACCTGGCAGACGAGGTCGGGGGCCCCGCCGGCGCATCGTTGCTCGAGCCGCCGCACCGTCGCCTCCCGCTGCTCGCCGGCCCGCGTGGGCGAGGGCGCCGAGGCCGTGGCGGCGTTGACGCTGTCGGTCACGTCGGCGATGCTGAGCAGCTGGTCCACGTAGAGGCCGCGGCACGGACGCTCGTCCTCGCGGGTGCGGGCGTAGAACCCGTTCTCGAGGAGGTCCTCGCCGGGGCGGGTCGCCGACTCGATGCACGAGCGGGCGCAATGGTGATTCGTCATCACCAGCCCGTCGGGCGACACGAACGACGCGGTGCAGCCGGGCTGCCGCAGCGCCGCGAGCCGCGCGTGGTCCAGCCACTCCTGGGTCGGGCGGAAGCCGTAGCGCCGGGCCCAGTACTCCAGCGGCGGCACGTCGAAGGTCCACATCTTCCCGGTCTCGAGGCCGGGGTATTCGCCGGCCGGCTGCTGGCCGCTGGCGGTGGGGCCGACGACGGCCATGGCGACCGCCACGATCAGGCCGACACGCAGGCATCGCATCGAACGTGCTCCTCGGGTCAGGTCGTCGAACAGCTGGCGCTCACCGGCTGCGCGCCCTGGCAGCGGATCGTCTCGTCCATCCCGTTGGCCAGCACGCCGCACGCGGCGGTCTGCGCGCCCTGGCGCGCCTCCTGCTCGGTCGCGCCGGCGCCGCGGGCGCAGCGGCGCTGGCCGTTGAACTCGATGCAGACTTCGCACTGCCGCTCGACCCGTGCCATGGAGTTGTACACCATCCAGCCCATCGCGCCCAGGACGGCGGCCGTCAGCGTCCACTTCACGTTCCGTTTCATCGGCCTCCCGGTCGTGCACCGCGCGAAAGTAGCCGTGGAGATGCGGCGCGTCGAGGGATGGTGACATACTTCACGGCCATCCACGCGGCGCCGTGGCGCAGGTACGCGGCCGGGTTCACCGGCTCGGAACCCTCGAACCACAACCGGAACAGCCGAGCGAGGCGGTCCACGATTGAAGGAAGCTAACCCGGCCGGGGCGGACGGCGAGCGCGCCGCCGTCGGCTTCCTGCTGGCGTTCGCGCGGGCGCAGCATGCGTACGGCACGGCGGTGCACCTGCTCGAGGAGCAGTGCGCCGTGCTCGCCGCCCGGCTCGGCGTGCGCGCCCAGTTCCTCGCGACGCCCACGTCCATCATGGTGTCGGTCGGCCCGCCCGATGCCGAGCGGATTCACATGATCCGCACCGACCCCGGCGAGCAGGACCTGGGCCGGCTGACCGAGGTGCACGCGGTGGCCGGCCGGGTGCTGGCGGGCGCCCTCACGCCGGACGCGGGCGCGGCCCAGCTCGCGGCGATCGAGCGCCAGCCGCCGCGCTACGGGCCGGCGCTGACGACGCTCGCGTTCGGCTGCAGCTCGCTCGCCGCCGCGCGGTTCCTGGGCGGCAACGTCCGCGAGATGACCGCGGCGACCGCCATCGGGCTCGTCATCGGGCTGCTGGCGGCGCTCGCGCAGCGCCGGCCCGCGCTCGGCCGGACGTTCGAGCCGCTCGCCGGGTGCGTCGCCGCCGCGCTCGCGACGGCCGCCGCGGCGGGCCTCGGCCCGATGTCGGTGTACGTGGCCACGCTGGCCGGCATCATCATCCTGATCCCCGGCTTCGCGATCACCGTCGGCATGACCGAGCTGTCCTCCCGCCACTGGGTGGCCGGCACGGCGCGCCTGTCGGGAGCGTTCGTCACGTTCGTCTCCATCGCGATCGGCGTGGCGATCGGGAGCCGCGTCATGGCGGCGCTGCTCGGCGCGCCGCACACGTTGGACCCGGAGCCTCTGCCCCCATGGACCGAGGCGCTCGCTCTGCCCGTCGCCTCGCTCTCGTTCATGGTGCTGCTCAAGGCCCACGCCCGCGACGGGCCGTGGATCCTGGCGGCCGGCGCGGTTGCCCTGGCCGGCGGCCGCCTCGGCGCGTTCGTCCTGGGACCGGAGCTGGGCGTCTTCGTCGGATCGCTCATCGTGGGGCTCGCGTCGAGCGCGTACGCCGTGATGCTCCGCCGGCCCGGCGCCGTGACGCGGGTACCGGGCATCCTGCTCCTGGTGCCCGGCAGCATCGGGTTCCGCAGCCTCACCAGCCTGCTGGACCGGCAGGTGCTGCCCGGCGTGGAGACCGCGTTCCGGATGATCCTGATGGCCACGGCCCTCGCGGCCGGCCTGCTCATCGCGAACGTGATCTCGCCGGCGCAGATCGCCGACCGGCGCCGGCGCCCGCGCTAGCGCATCCGGGTGAACCGGATCGCGACCCGCACGTCCACCCCCACCGCCGGAGAGTACTTGACATGTCAACTATTAGCCGGTAGACTTCCCTCGGTGGCGGCGCGACCCAGCCTTCTGCAACAGGAGCTCCGGCAACGGCGGCCGTTCCGGTCGGCGGGCCACGAGGCCGTGCTGGGCCTTCTGCGCACCGCCGACCGGCTGCGGCGGCACTTCGAGCGGGTGCTCGAGCCCTACGGCATCACGGGCCAGCAGTACAACGTGCTCCGGATCCTGCGGGGCGCCGGCACGGCGGGGATCCCGACCCTCGACATCGCCGAGCGGCTGGTCGAGCAGACCCCAGGCATCACGCGGTTGCTGGACCGGATCGAGAAGAAAGGCTGGGTACGACGGGAGCGGTGCGCGGAGGATCGCCGCCAGGTGCTGTGCTACAGCACCGCGGCCGGCCTCACGTTGCTGGCGCAGCTGGACTCCGTCGTGGACCGGCGGGAGCTGGAGGCGGTGGCCGGCCTGTCGCGCGCCGAGCAGAAGCAGCTGATCCGACTGCTCGATGCGCTGCGGAGCGGCCTGGCCTAGGGGAACCGGTTGTTTTTTTGCGGCATTACTTGACTAATAAACGATTAATCAATCTCACACTTTGGAGGTGGGTATGCTGCGGAAGCTCTTTGCGACGACCAACGACCCGGCGGTCGGGCTCGCCCGGATCGCCCTGGGCCTGGTGATGTTCCCGCACGCGATGCAGAAGCTGTTCGGATGGTTCGGCGGCTACGGCATCGAGGGGACGCTGGGGTTCCTGACCGGGGCCCTGCACCTGCCGGCCGCGCTGGCCTGGCTGGTGCTCGCGGCCGAGATCCTGGGCTCGCTGGGCCTCATCGTCGGCTTCGCCGGCCGGGGGGCCGCCCTCGGCATCGCCGCCGTGATGATCGGCGCGGTCGTGACGGTCCATGCGCCGCAGGGCTTCTTCATGGACTGGGCCGGCCGCAGCACCGGTGAGGGGTACGAGTACCACATCCTGGCCACCGCGCTGGCGGCGGTCGTGATGATCAAGGGCAGCGGCGCGTTCTCGCTGGACCTGGTGCTGAGCCGGCGGGCCGAGCAGGCCGAGCCGGCGGAGCGGACGGTGGCGCTGGCCGCGTAGGCTCGAAGCCGGCGAGTCGCGAGGGGCGAGGGGCGAGTAGCGACTACTCGCCCCTCGCGACTCGCTACAGCAGCAATCCCGCAATCGTCGCCGACATCAGGTTCGCCAGCGTCCCCGCGAGCATGGCGCGGAAGCCGAGGCGAGCGAGGTCGTGCTTGCGCTCGGGGGCCAGCGCGCCGATCCCGCCGATCTGGATGCCGACCGAGCTGATGTTGGCGAACCCGGCGAGCGCGAACGACGCGATGGTGAAGGACCGCGGGTCCAGCAGCTCCTTCATGTCGCCGAGCTGCGCGAACGCGATGAACTCGTTCAGCACCGCGCGGAGGCCGATCAGCGCGCCGATCTGCCCCGCGTCCTGCCACGGCACGCCGATGACGAAGGCGATGGGCCGGCCGACCCAGCCGAGGATGGTCTGCAGGTTGCCGGGGAACCAGCCAAGCTTGCCGTGCACCCACCCCATGCCGCCGTTCACGAGCGCGACCAGCGCGATGAAGGAGACCAGCATCGCGATCACGTTCAGCATCAGGTGCAGGCCTTCGCTGGTGCCGCGCGCGGCCGCGTCCACGATGTTCACGTCGGTGCGGGGCACGGTGATGTTCGCGTTGCCGCGCGTCTCGGGCTCGCCCGTTTCCGGCTCCAGCAGCTTGGCCATCACCAGGGTGCCGGGCGCGGTCATGATGACGGCGGTCAGGAGGTGGCGCGCTTCGACGCCGAAGGCGATGTAGGCGGCCATGATCGAGCCGCTGACGTGCGCCATGCCGGCGGTCATGACGGTCATCAGCTCGGAGCGCGTGAGCTTCGGCAGGAACGGGCGGATGGTGAGCGGCGCCTCGGTCTGCCCCATGAAGATCGACGCCGCGACGTTGGTGCTCTCGGCGCCGCTGGCGTTCATCAGCCGGCTCATCACGACGGCCATCGCCCGGACCACCAGTTGCATGATGCCGAGGTAGTACATGATGGCGAACAGCGCCGACACGAAGATGATGGCGGGCAGGATCTGGAACGCGAACACCACTCCGAGGCTCGAATTCGCTTTCCCCACCTCGCCGAACACGAACGCGCTGCCCGCGTAGGAGAAGTGCAGGACGGCGGTAACGACGTCGCCTAGCCAGCGGAACAGTTTTCGCCCCTGCTCGACGCGCAGCACCAGCAGCGCAAACACGAATTGCAGCGCCACGCCGGTGGCCACGACCTTCCAGTCCACCGCCTTGCGGTCACGCGAAAGGGCCCAGCCGGTCGCGATGATCAACGCCATGCCGAGCAGGCCGATGAGGCGCTGCGGCAGGCTGACCGGCTGCGCCTGCCGCGCCGGCGCGGGTGCCGGACTGGTCTGGGGCGCGGCGGCCGGAGCCGCGGCCGCGGCCGAGTCCTGCCGCGCGCTGGCGCCTTCCTGCGCGACCAGCGGAAGGGCCGTGTTGAAGATGATGCGCGGGAGCGAGAACACCGCGAGGCCCGCGGCCAGGGCCGCGGCGAATGCGAACACGAAGCGTTTGGGCATAGGGCGCAGAACTTACTTCACGGGCCGGTGCCCGTCACGCCCGACAGTAGACGCAGAAGACTTAGCGGCACCCGCACTTCGGGACGAGGCCGCCGATGAGCGCGCCTACCGGGAAACCCACGGATGCGCCGAAGAGCAGCGCACGCGCCTGATCCGCCGCGGACAGCCCGGAGGCGGAGAGACCGCCGATCATCCGCACGGCGCCGAGGCCGAGCCAAAGGGCCCCGATGACGCCGCCCTCGAGCCAGTACGAGCGACGATACGCGCGGATCGAATCCACGGACGCGGAGGCCGCGGCGGCCACGGAGTACCGCACTCCGCTGATCGAGCCAGGCCCGGCGGCAGCGCTGCCCGGCCCGCCCCACAGGATCGGCTCAGGCACGATGGTCCCGTGCGCGGGGCTGGTTCCCGCACGTTGCGCGGAGGCCCGCGACGGCGCGATGAAGGTCGAGCTTGCGAACAGGAGCCCGATGGCCATGAACCGGTCGACGCGGCGACGCATACCGCCCCCTCAGTCAGATTGTCCGGGACGGATGTTGTCACAGCGCGCAACAAGAGGCGGTCAAGAACGCTCTGGTCAGGGCCCGATGCTCGTCACGTCGTAGATGAGGAGGGCCGGGCTGCCGGGGTCTTTGGCGGCGAACACGTAGCGGTGACCGGCGATGGTGGCCATGGTGGCGGTGTGGATGCCCGAGGCGATGGCCACGGACGCGATGGGCTGCGGTTGCGCCGGATTGGCGACCAGGCTGAAGAAGCGCAACCCCGCGCTGGGACCGTTCTCCGCGCTGAACATCAGGAGCCGCCCGTCGGAGCTCACCTCGACGTCCGACACGGTGCCGATGCCCGCGGTGATGATCGAGTCCACCAGCGTGGGCGCGCCCGACGCGGCGAGCTGCCAGATCTTGAGCGCGTTGCCCGGCACGCCGGCACGCTGGCCCCAGGTGCCCGAGTACCCGTAGCCGCCGTGCACCCACTGATCGGAGCCGAAGCGCTCGGGGACGTTGTTGCCGCCCCCGAGCACCTGGAACGCGCCGCCCACGAGCTGGAGCTGCCAGAACCCGCTCAGCATGTCGGTGGCGTACAGCGACCCGTTGGTGTGGAGGTGGACGCCCCAGACGTAGGTGTTCCCCGCGCCGCCCGGCTGGACCCGCGCGATCTCGCGGCTCGCCAGGTTGCCGCTCAGCGTGCCCGAGATGTCGAGCGCCACGACGCCGCCGTTGTAGTACGCCGCGTAGAGGATCTCGTTGGTCTCGTCAATCCAGAAATTGTGGGTGCCGGCGCCCGCCATGTTATAGAACGCGACCTCCACGGGCTGGGCGATGCTCTGAATGTCCACCACGTGGATGTCGCCGCTCGAGCTGAAGCCTACGCCGCCCGGCCCCTCCTGCCCCACGAACACGTACCGCTTCGCGCCGCCCGGAGCGTGGAACCACCACGCGTTGTGGACCTGGGCGCCGCCCGCAATGCCGTTCGAATTGGTGACGATCCGCGACACCTCTACGGCGCTGTCCGGCCGGCCGCTTCGGATCCCGTTGCCGACGTCGTAGATGATGAGCCCCGTGTTCCAGGCGCTCACGAACGCGAGGCCGTCGCGCACGAACGTGTCGTGGATGCCATAGCTCGGGGGAATGGGAATGGTGGCGACGAGCGCGGGTCCGGCCGCCGTGGCCGCGCGGAACGTCGCCGGTGTGGCGCCGCCGGCCGCGGCGGCGGTAGCGGTCTGCAGGCCCGCGGTCGTACCCGTGAGCCAGGTCGCGGTCACGCGCCCGTCCAGGCCGGTCCCGCCGGGAGTGACCCGCCGGATTCTCCCGCCCGCCGTCGCGCTCCACGTCACGGCGACGCCCGGCACCGGGTTGCCGGCCTGGTCGCGCGCGGTCACGACCAGGGGCGCGGTGAGCGGCGCGCCCGCCGTGGCGCTCTGGTTGTCGCCCGAAGTGGCCTCGAGCCGCGTCGGCAGCCCCGGTACCACCGTGACGCTGAACACGATGGGGTCGGCGTCGGAGGCGTCGGCCCGGACGGTGGCCGTGCCCGCGGGGCCCCCCGTAAACACCACCGTGGCGAGTCCGTCAGCCGATGTGATCACCGAGGCGGGCGCTACGGCGCCCCCGCCGGCGGTCACCGACCAGAGCACCGTCACGCCGGGCTTCGGCGGGCCGGCCGCGTCTCGCGCGCGCAGCGTCAGCGCGACGCCCGGAGGGCCGGCGACGGCCACGAGGGCGGGCGGGCCGACCGGCTCGAGCACCGTCGGCTCCGGCACTTCGGGAATCTCCGGCCCGGCGCACGCCGCGCCCCAGGCGGCGAGGAGCAGCCAGCCGGCGCAGCCGCGGTTCACAGGTCCGTGACGTCGATGATGAGCAGCGCCGGCTCCGGCGGGTTCTTCGCGGCAAAAACGTAGAGCCGGCCGCCGATGAGCGCGAACGTGGCGGTGTGCACGCCGCCGGGCACCAGGTAGTCGCTCACGAACCGCGGGCTCGCCGGGTTGGTCAGCCGGTAGAACCGCAGGCCCGCCCGGGGACCGTTCTCGGAGCTGAACAACAGGAGGGAACCATCGGGGCTCACCTCGACGTCACTCACCGTCGTGATGTTGTCGGTGACGACCGAATCCACGAGCACCGGGGCCCCCTGCGGGTCCAGCTGCCAGACGTTCACCGCGTTGCCGACCTCGCCGCGCTGGCCCCAGGTGCCGGTATAAACGTAGCCGCCCCGGACCCACAGGTCCGAGGTGAAGCGCGCCGGCACGTTCGCCCCGCCGCCGGCCACCAGGAACCGGTTGCCGGCGAGCTGCAGCTGCCACAGTCCGCTCAGCATGTCCGTGGCGTAGACACTGCCGCCCTCGGCCTGCACCCCCCACACGTAGCTCTGGCCGCCCGGCAGCACGCGCGCGATCTCGCGGCTCGACAGATCGCCGGAGAGCGTGCCCGAGACGTCGAGCGCGGCGACGCCGCCGTTGTAGTAGGCCGCGTACAGCACCTGTGCCGCCTCGTCCACCCAGAAGTTGTGCGTGCCCGCCCCGGCGAGACTGTAGAACGCCACTTCGACCGGGTGCTCGAGATCGGTGACGTCCACTACATGAATGTCGCCGGTCGCGGACCGGCCGATGACGCCCGGCCCCTCCTGGCCGACGAACACGTACCGCCTGCTCCCCGACGGATCGTGGAACCACCACGCGTTGTGGACCTGCGCCCCGCCGGGCACGCCGCGGTCGGCGGTCACGATCGTCGACACCAGCCGGGGAGCGCTCGGCGAGCCGTTCTTGATTCCGTTCCCGACGTCGTAGATCAGCAGCCCCGAGTTCCAGGCCGAGACGAAGGCGAGGCCGTCGCGCACGAACGTGTCGTGGATGCCGTAGTTGGGCGGAATGGCGATGCTGGCGGTGGAAGTCGCGTCCCCGCTCCCCGGCCCCGATGCATCGTCGGAGCAGGCGATGAGGCTCAGCAGAACGCAGAGCGCGAAGCGTCTCATTCGTGTCCGTGCGGATCGGGGTGGGCGAGCACGCCGTAGCGCCCCATCCGGTGCACCGGGGCTCCCGCGCCGATGCGGAGTCCTACGCTCGCGGTCCATACATGGTTCCGCCCGAACAGTGCTTCCGGGGTCTGGACCACGCCGGTGACGTTGGTCACCCTCGCGAACGTGACCTCCGCGAGCGGTTCGATTCGCACCGCGCGGCGCCAGGTCCAGGTGCGGGCGGCGCCCAGCGTGACCGTGCTCCACCGGCTGATACCGAGGATACTGTTGTCGAGGTGCGGGCGCACCGAGCGGAACGGGGCGCCGAACATGCGCTGCTCCTCCGGCCGCTCGGTACGCTCGAGCCGCGTCCAGGCCCGCGCCGGTCCTCGCAGGAGCTGCGCCTCGGCGAGCGCGGTGTGGTAGCGGAAGAACCCGTTCAGCTCGGAGTCGCGACCCCATTCCACGAGCGACGTGACGCGCGAAAGGCCCCACGGACGCTCGGCGCGCACCGACACGCTCCACTTGCGGTGCTCAGGTCCCGCGCCCTGCCGGTGCTCGGGTGAGGCGACGTCGGCGGTCGAGACCTGGGCCTCCAGGCCGCGCGCCGGGAACAGCGTGAGCCGCGCCGCCCACGAATCGCCGAACCGGTCCCAGGCGGGCCACTGGCCCGGCCGCTCGGGCTCGTCGCCGTTGAACAGCGCCGCCTCGAGCGCCGCGGGGCCGACCCGGACGCCGGCCGCCGTGACCGCGCGCTCGAGCACCTGGCTCCAGTGGTGATTGACCGGGTAGCGCAGCGCCGGCCGGCTCATCGGATCGTCGCTGCCGAACGGGACGAACCCCTTGCCCGTGCTCACCGACCAGCGCCGCGTGCCGACCGAGACGATCAGCTCGTGCGCGACGGTGTGCGGATGGCGCCGGTCGTTGAAGCCCTCGCCCCAGACGCCGAGCGCGAGCTCGCCGCCGCGCATCGTGGCGGCTTCGAGGTTGAGCGTCGCGTCGAGCCGGAACCGGCCGCGGGCGAATCGGGCCATGACCACGGGGTGCACGACCTTCGCTTCGGTGCGCGCGTCACCGAACGGGGTGCGGTCGGCCCAGGTGGCCGCCAGCACCGCCTGGGCGCCGACGGAGGCCTGCGCCCGCGCCGCGGCAGGCGCCGCGGCGGCGCAGACGGCGCCCGCCGCGAGTGCGAGCGCGCCCGGCCTCAGCCGGCGAGCTCCGAGAGGGTACCCGCAGGGATCTCGTGGCCGCCGTCGAACCGGAGCAGCGGCGCGTCCACGCCGAGCGCTCGGAAGCGCGCATCGTCGCCCGCGATGGTGTCCGGCGTCGCGAACGGGTCGCGGGTGCCGAGCACGCGTACGACGGCGAGCCGTGCCAGCGCCGCGCGATCGGACTCGCCCGACAGCTCGGCGGGCAACGCACCCGCCCACAGCACGAGGCGGTCGAGGCGCGACCGGCCCCGGCAGGCCCAGCGGCCCGCCGTCGCGACGCCCTGCGAGAAGCCGAGCGCCGTGACGCGCACCTCCGCCGCCGGCAGTGCGCCCATCACCCGCTCGTACAGCCGGTCCAGGTACGCGACGTAGTCCGTGATCTCGGCGAGCCGATCCTCGCGCGTCATCCAGGTGGCGCCGACGCGCGCGTCCGGGCCGTGCGCAGCGGCGTTCTCGTGGTAGAAGCGGTTCAGGGCTTCCGGCGCGACGATCAGTCTCGCGGCGTGCGCGACGGCCGCGAACGACCGCAGGAAGAATCGCGCCAGCTGTCCGTGGCCGTGGAGCACGAACCACACGTCGCGGGTGGCGGGCCCGGCATCGCCGAGCGTGTAGTAGCGGGCGGTGCGTTCGACCTGAAGATGCCGTTCGACCGGCTCGCTCAACGCAGCCGTGCCGTCGCCGTGCGCACCCGGGTGGGTCCGCTGTCGGGCGGCATCGTCCACGCGAGCACCAGGCCGCCGGCGCTGAGCGCCACCCGGGGGAACCCGGCCACGCGCGCCGCCTGCGTGCGGGCCACCACCACGGCGGGCCCCGCGGTGGAGTCGGCCGCCACGCGGCGCAGCCGCACCTCCGCGGCCGCACCGGCTTCCTCGAGCCAGCTGACCAGCGCGTCGCCGGAAGGAGCGAGCACCACGCCGACCCTCCCCACCGGTGCGCCGTCGTCCACCCGGATTCGCCGGCCGAACGTGGCACCCGCGTCGTCGGAGAATGCGGCGTACACGCGGCGCTCGCCCGCCGCCTGCGTGAACCACGCCACGACCACGCGCCGGTCGCGAGCGGCAACGGAGGGTCCGTTCACCGGGCAGGCGTTGATCTGCCAGCCGTCGGCCGCCACGGGGCGGCCTTCGGTCCAGGCGCCGTTCACGCGGCGCGTCACGTAGATGTCGCGGATCTCCTCCGGCGAGCGGTCGCGATACACGACCACCGGCCCCTCGGCCGTCAACGCCGCCGCCGTCTGGCAGCAGTCGCAGATACGGCTGTCGAGCTCGGCCCCATCGAGTACCTCTCCATCGGGACCCAGCCTGGCGGCCCGCAGCGTCATCTCCGGAACGGCGGTGGTGTCGCCGCCGCGGCGGCGGGCATCGGCCAGCGCGGCCTGGCCGCCGTCGAGCCACACGAGCCCCGCGTGGGTCCCGCCGTCGCGCCACAGGGACACGAAGCCGTGTTCGCCACCCGCGAACCCGCGCTCGCGGTCGCGGCCGGCGTGCGGGATCACGGGTGCACTCCAGGTCGCCCCGCCGTCGCTCGAGCGCGCCACGTGCACGTCGTACGCGTACGGCGCCCCGCTCGACCGGACCAGCCAGTGCGCGACCAGCTGGGTGTCCGTGATGGCGAGGAGGGACGGGAAGTCGGCCCAGTTGACGAACCACCTGCGCCCCGACGCGATGGTGCGCGGTGAGCTCCAGCCGCCGCTCTCGAGCACCGCGAACCGGAGCGCGTGTCCCGAGTCGGCGGGCTCGACCCAGCTCAGGTACACGCGCCCCGACGGGCCGACGGCGAGGTTCGGCTCGGCGCTCCCGCCGGCGGCCGGCGCGGCGACCTCGGCGAAATCCTCGAGGGGCGGGGCGGGCCGGCAGGCGCCCAGGGCGGCCAGCGCGGCCGACGCGAGGGCGGCCGGAAGCGTACGTGCGATCATGGAGGGATCCTAATCGCTGAGCAACCGATGCGGTACGATGAGCGCCTTGGTGACGCGGAGCGCTTCGACGTCGGCGAGCGCGCGGCCGGCGTCCTCGAGCCCGTACCGCCCTCCGACGATTTCGTCGATGGGGACCCGCGCGCGGTGGCGCGCCAGCAGGCGCAGCGCCCGCACCACGTGGTGAAAGTCCGTGCCCCACTGCCCGCGCACCTCCACGTGCTTGCGGGTGAGGTCGCGGTGCGGGTTCATCGTGACCTCGCCGGTGTCGGTGTAGTGCCCCGCCACGACGCAGGTCCCGCCGTCGCGGACCAGCGCCAGGCCCTCCGGGATCGCCGCCGGCTGTCCGGCGCACTCGATGACCACGTCGGCACCACGGCCGCCCGTGAGCGCGCGGACGGCGTGCGCCCGCTGTTCCGCGGGCGTCCCGGTGATCGAGAGCGCGACATCCGCGCCGAACCGCCGCGCGAGGGCGAGCCGCGGCTCCGGCGCGCCGAGGGCCACGACGCATCCCGCGCCGCGCAGGTGCGCGAACAGCACGGCCGCCAGCCCGACCGGCCCGGCGCCCTGCACCACCACGGTATCGCCCAGCGCGAGACCGCTGCGCTCCACCGCCGCGAACCCGGTGAACAGGCCGCAGCCGCCGGCGATGACGTCGTCCGCGGTGAGGGGGGCCGGGAGCCGCAGGGTGCGCACGCCGGCGCGGAGATGGATGCGCTCCGCCCAGCCGCCGTGGAGTCCGTCCGCCGCGCCGAGCGTGATGCCGTACACGCGGCGGTGCGCGCACCGGTTCGGCTGGCGCGCCACCAGGCAGTGCCAGCACGCGCCGCACACGCCCACCACGTCGTGGAACGTGACGACGTCCCCGGGGGCGAGCGACTCGCCTAACGCGTCGCGGTCGACCCCGCGCGCCTCCACCACGCGGCCGACGCTGACGTGCCCGGGGATGAGGGGATACGGCACGCCCGCGAGGTGGCCGTGATGGAGGTGCACGTCGGTCCCGCACACCTCACTGGCGAGCGTCTCGAGCAGGATGTCGCCGGGACCAAGCACGGGATCGGGGAACGCCCGGACCTCGAGCGGCCGGTCCGGCGCGGGCATCACGGCGGCGCGGATCATGCCCGCGAAGTTATCCCCCCGGCCCACCCCTGGGACCGTCGCCCGTTGCGTGCCCGCAACACCAGGCTCCGCGCACGTGGCGGGCGACCGTGTTGCCGGTGCGTGCGTGTCGGGTTTGCTTTTTGCGTCAGTCGTCTCCGTCCGCGACTCATCGGGAGTGTACCCGTCATGCCCAACACGTCCGTTCAGGGAGTCGAGCTGACGCGGCCCACCGTGGGCCCGCACGCCGACGTCCTGGCCTCGGACGCGCTCGAGTTCCTGGCGGCGCTCCATCGCGCGTTCGACGGCCGCCGCCGCGAGCTGCTCGAGCGGCGTGCCAAGCGGCAGCGCGACATCATGGCCGGCCTGGTCCCCGACTTTCCGGCCGACACCCGGCATGTGCGGGAGCGCGAATGGACCGTGGCGCCGATCCCGCGCGACCTGCTGGACCGCCGGGTCGAGATCACCGGGCCGGTCGAGCGCAAGATGATCATCAACGCGCTGAATTCCGGCGCCAACGTGTTCATGGCCGACTTTGAGGACGCCAACTGCCCGACCTGGGGCAACAACCTCGACGGTCAGGTGAACCTGAGGGATGCGGTGCGCCGGACCATCACGTTCGAGAGTCCGGAGGGCAAGCGGTACGCGTTGAACCCCCCCGCGGAGACCGCGACGCTGGTGGTGCGGCCGCGCGGCTGGCACCTGGTCGAGCGGCATTGCGTCGTCGACGCGCGGCCGATATCCGGGAGTCTGTTCGACTTCGGGCTCTACTTCTGGCACAACGCGAAGGAGCTTCTCGCCCGCGGAACGGGGCCGTACTTCTATCTGCCCAAGCTGCAGAGCCACCTCGAGGCGCGGCTGTGGAACGACGTGTTCGTGTTCGCCCAGGAACGGCTCGGCATCCCGCGCGGCTCGGTCCGCGCCACGGTGCTGATCGAGACCATACACGCCGCGTTCGAGATGGACGAGATCCTGTGGGAGCTGCGGGACCACTCGGCGGGGCTGAACTGTGGACGCTGGGACTACATCTTCTCGTTCATCAAGACCTTCCGCGCCCGGCCGGACTTCGTGCTGCCGGACCGCGCGCTGGTGACGATGGACAGGGGGTTCCTGAGCGCCTACGTCCGGCTGCTGATCCGGACCTGCCACCGGCGCGGCATTCACGCGATGGGCGGCATGGCGGCGCAGATTCCCATCAAGGGCGACAGCGCGGCGAACGACGCCGCGCTCGGCAAGGTCCGCCAGGACAAGCTGCGCGAGGTGCAGGCCGGGCACGACGGCACCTGGGTCGCGCACCCGGGGCTGGTGGAGGTGGCCCGGGAGATCTTCGATGCCCACATGCCGGCGCCCAACCAGATCTCCCGGAGCCGCGACGACGTCGCGGTGGCGGCGGACGACCTGCTCAAGGTGCCGGCAGGACCGATCACCGAGAGGGGTTTGCGGCACAATATCGATGTCGGGATCCAGTATCTCGAGGCGTGGCTGTCCGGCAACGGCTGCGTGCCGATCTACAACCTGATGGAGGACGCGGCCACGGCCGAGATCTCGCGGACGCAGGTGTGGCAGTGGCTGGCGCATGGGGCGAAGCTGGACGACGGACGGGTGGTGACGCGGACGCTGGTCGAGAACGCGGTCGCCGAGGAGCTGGCGAAGCTGCGCGAGCGCCTGGGCGCGCCGCGGTTCGACCGGGGGTGCTACACGCTCGCCGCGAAGCTGTTCGACGAGATGAGCACGGGAGAGACGTTCCCGGAGTTTCTGACGCTGGTGGCCTACGAGCACATCGACTGAGTCGGGGAGGCCCGCCATGGACCGCAAGACCTTCGTCGCCGATCTGGCCCGGCAGTGGCACACGCCGCGCTGGCAGGGGGTGACGCGTCCCTACACGCCGGACGACGTCTGGCGGCTGCGGGGCACGGTGCAGGTCGAGCACACGCTGGCGCGGCGCGGGGCCGCGAACCTCTGGCGCCTGCTCCAGCGCGAGCCCTACATCGCGACGCTGTCGGCGATCACGGGCGGTCAGGCCGTACAGCAGGTGCAGGCCGGCCTCAAGGCGATCTACGTTTCCGGCTGGCAGGTGGCCGGCGACGTCAATACCGCGCTCGAGACCTACCCGGACCAGTCGCTGTACCCGGCCGACAGCGTGCCGACGCTGGTGGAGCGGATCAACAACGCGCTGCTGCGCACGGACCAGATCCACCACGGCAAGGGCGACGACTCGATCGACTGGCTGGTACCGCTCGTCGCCGACGCCGAGGCCGGGTTCGGCGGCCTGCTCAACGCCTACGAGCTGATGAAGCACATGATCGTGCGGGGCGCGGCGGGCGTGCATTTCGAGGACCAGCTCGCGTCGCTCAAGAAGTGCGGGCACCTGGGCGGCAAGGTGCTGGTGCCGACCAGCGAGTTCGTCACCAAGCTCATCGCGGCGCGGCTCGCGGCCGACGTGATGGGCGTGGACACGATCCTGATCGCGCGCACCGACGCCCTCTCGGCCACGATCCTCGCCAACGACATCGACCCCTACGACCGCCAGTTCATCGTGGGCGACCGCACCCACGAGGGGTTCATCAGCGTACGGCCGGGCATCGAGCAGGCCATCGCGCGGGGCCTGGCCTACGCGCCCTACGCCGACCTGCTGTGGTTCGAGACGAGCAAGCCGGACATGCGGCAGGCCGAGCAGTTCGCCGCGGCGATTCACGCGAGGTTCCCCGGCAAGATGCTGGCCTACAACTGCTCGCCCTCGTTCAACTGGAAGCTGAACCTCGAGGACGCCGAGATCGCGGCGTTCCAGCGCGAGCTCGGCGGGATGGGCTATAAGTTCCAGTTCGTCACGCTGTCCGCGTTCCATTCCCTCAACTACGCGATGTTCGAGCTCGCGAAGGGCTACCGCGAGCGGGGGATGGCGGCGTACTCGGAGCTGCAGCAGCGCGAGTTCGCTTCGGAGCAGGACGGCTACGAGGCCGTGAAGCACCAGGACTTCGTGGGCACCGGCTACTTCGACGACATCACGGAGATCGTCACGAGCGGGAAGGCGAGCTCGATCGCGATGAGGGGTTCGACCGAGGAGGAGCAGTTCAAGCCGGCGGCCGCGTCGAAGCGCTAGCCCAGATGCTCCACGCGGCGACCCGGAGCCGCACGAATTCCCAACAGGCCATGAGGGTGAAGTACAGGGCCGCCGCGGCGAGCACCCGGTGCGGCTCCTCGATCCAGATGATGCCGGAGCCGGGCAAGTCCGCCGCCGCCTGGATGTCGGGAGTGACGCCCAGCCGCGGGATGGGGAGAAGCTTGGAGAGCAGCGCGGCGCCGAGGTAGGCGACGATCGCGGCGGCCCAGGAGAGACCGAGCGCGCGGGCGGCGCCGGGCTCGCCCTTGTGCAGCAGCGCGCCGGCGAGCCGGTTCAGGATCAGCAGCCAGAACGCCGGCAGCGGCCACCACTCCCCGAACACGAAGCAGAAGGCGGCCACGAACGCCGAGTAGCCGGCGCCGAGCCCGATGATGCCGAGCGTGCGCCACGCGCGCCCACTCGAGCCCACGGTGATCTTGCCCATGAACGCTGCGCTGTGAACGACGATGAACTCCAGGACCATCAGCAGCACGACGTAGCGGATCGCGCCGGCGCCGAATCGTTCCGGCGCGACCCAGAGGGCCACGCAGAATCCGGCGATGAGCACATCGGGCGCCGCCGCGAGCGCGGCGGCCAAGCGGCGGGCTGGGGCCGTCGTCAGCCCTCGACCGTCCAGGTGCGCCCGTGCCGGAGCAGGGCGTTCACGTCGTCCTTCGGCTCGCCCGCCTCCCGGATCTGGGCGTAGACGTCGGCCTCGTAGCTCGGCGCGGGGTCGCAGTACAGCACGCCGAGCGCGACCGGGAACGCCGGCGGCTGCAGGCCGGCGAGCATCTGCGCCATGACGAGGTTCTTCTCGTCGTGCGCCAGCACGTCGTCGAGCGCGATCCCGTTCTCGCCCAGCGTCACGACCTCGAGCTCGAGCTTCCCCGGCTTCAGGCGCAGGCCCTTCTGGCGGTCCTTGCCGAACAGCAGCGGCAGGCCGTGCTCCAGGTGGAGCTGGGCCTCCACCGCGGCTTCCTTCGACGTGAAGTGGTCGAACACGCCATCGTTGAACACCACGCAGTTCTGGAACACCTCCACGAACGAGGCGCCGTGGTGCGCGTGCGCGCGCTTCAGGATCTGCACCAGGTGCGGCAGGGTGGTATCGATGGAGCGTGCGACGAACCGGGCGCCCGCGCCCAGGGCGAACGCGCACGCCGAGACGGGGTTGTCGATCGAGCCCTGCGGCGTGGACGGCGACCTGGTGCCGCGCCGCGACGTGGGCGAGTACTGGCCCTTGGTGAGGCCGTAGATCTCGTTGTTGAACAGGATGAGGTTCAGGTTCACGTTGCGGCGCAGCACGTGCAGCGTGTGGTTCCCGCCGATCGAGAGCCCGTCGCCGTCGCCGGTGATGACCCACACGTCGAGCTCGGGGTTGGCCAGCTTCACGCCGGTCGCGATGGCCGGCGCGCGCCCGTGGATCGTGTGGAATCCGTAGGTGCTCATGTAGTAGGGGAACCGCGAGCTGCACCCGATGCCGCTGACGAACACCGTCCGCTCCTTCGACACGCCGAGGTCGGCGAGCGTCTTGTGCACGGCCTTGAGGATCGCGTAGTCGCCGCACCCCGGGCACCAGCGCACTTCCTGGTCGGACGCGAAGTCCTTCGCCTGCGGCGCGGTGGACGGGGGGGCGGTCGCCATGTCAGGGCTCCAGGTGCGCGCGGATGGCGCTCAGGATCTCCGCGCTCTTGAACGGCTTGCCGGTGACCTTGCTGAGCTTCTCGGCGGGCACCAGGTAGGTGCTCCGCAGCATCGTCACCAGCTGGCCGTTGTTCATTTCGGGGACGAGGACTTTCCCGTATCCGCCCAGCAGCTCGCCCAGGTTGCGCGGGAACGGGTTCAGGTAGCGGATGTGGATGTGGGACACGTCGAGCCCAAGGCCCCGCGCCGCCTGCACGCCCGAATGGATCGGCCCGAAGGTCGAGCCCCAGCCCACCACCGCCAGCTTCCCGCGCGGGCCGCCCAGCGCCACGCCCTGGAGCGGTATGTCGTTGGCGATGCCCGCGATCTTGGCGAAGCGGGTGTCCGTCATCTTCTGGTGATTCTCGGGATCGTAGCTGATGTGGCCGGAGCCGAAGGCGCGCTCGATCCCGCCGACGCGGTGCTCGAGGCCCGGCGTGCCCGGCACGGCCCAGACCCGCGCCAGCGTCTTCTCGTCGCGGGCGAACGGGTGGAACCCGGCCGGGTCGGTGCGGAACCGCACCGGAAAGCGGGGCAGCGTGCGGGCGTCGGGGATCAGCCAGGGCTCCGCCGCGTTGGCCAGGAACCCGTCGGTCAGCAGGATCACCGGCGTCATGTAGCCGACCGCCAGCCGCACCGCCTCGATGGCGACGTCGAAGCAGTCGGCCGGCGTGGAGGACGCGATGACCGGCAGCGGGCTGTCGGCGTTGCGCCCGTACACGGCCTGGAACAGGTCGGACTGCTCGGTCTTGGTGGGCATCCCGGTCGAGGGGCCGGCGCGCTGGCTGTTGACCAGCACCAGCGGCAGCTCGATCGCGATGGCGAGGCCGAGCCCTTCTGTCTTGAGCGCGACCCCGGGGCCGGAGCTGCTGGTGACGCCCAGCGCGCCGGTGTACGAGGCGCCGATGGCGGCGCAGATGGCCGCGATCTCGTCCTCGGCCTGGAACGTGACGACGCCGTAGGGCTTGAGGCCCGCCAGCGTGTGCAGCAGCGCGCTCGCCGGCGTGATCGGGTAGCCGCTGAAAACGAGCTTCGCGAGGCCCGACGCCTTCAGCCCGGCGATGAGGCCGTACGCGATGGCCTCAGTGCCGCTGATGGTGCGGTAGGCGCCGGGGGCCTGGCGCGCCTTCGGCACGGTGTAGGCCACGAGCTCGCGCGACAGCTCGGCCGTCTCGCCGAAGGCGTGGCCCGCGTTGAGCGCGGCGACGTTGGCGTCGGCGATCGCCGGGCTCTTCTTCCCGAACTTCTTCCGGATGGACTCGATGGTGGATTGCCGCTCGCGCCCGTACATCCACAGCATCAGCCCCAGCGCCCACATGTTGCGGCAGCGCAGGGCGTCCTTCTGGCCGAGCTCGAACGGTTTCACGCATTCGAGCGTGAGCCGCGTGATGTCGAGCTTCAGCACCTGGTACTTCGCCAGCGACTCGTCCTCGAGCGGGTTCTTCCCGTACCCGGCCTTCTGGAGGTTCCGATCGCCGAAGGCGCCGCTGTCCACCACCACGAGGCCGCTGGGCCTGAGGTCGCGGAGGTTGGTGGTCAGGGCCGCGGGGTTCATCGCCACCAGCACGTCGAGCTCGTCGCCCGGCGTCAGGATGTCGAGCGCGCCGAAGTGGATCTGGAACGCCGAGACGCCGAACGTGGTGCCCGCGGGGGCGCGGATCTCGGCGGGAAAGTCGGGAAAGGTGCTGAGGTCGTTGCCGGCGAGCGCCGTTTCGACCGTGAACTGGGCACCGGTCACCTGCATGCCGTCACCCGAGTCGCCCGCGAAGCGGATGACGACCTGATCGCGCTCTTCGCGGCCGGTGCGTGGCTCGGTCTGGATGCCCATCGTGTTTGAGCCAAACCTACCGAACGGGCCGCGCCGCGGCTAGCCTTCCGGGGTGACGCGGGTCGTCGCCCTGCTGGTGCTCCTCAACGTGTCGGTGTACCTCATGGTGCCGCCGGGCACGTTGCTGTCGTACAACATGGTGCTGATCCCGGGCCAGATCGCGTCGCAGCCGTGGACGGTGATCACGTATCAGTTCCTGCACGCCGGCTTCGGGCACATCTTCTTCAACATGCTGAGCCTGTTCTTCTTCGGGCCCGCCCTGGAGATGCGACTGGGCAGCCGCCGGTTCCTCGCGCTGTACCTGCTCTCCGGCGTGATGGGTGCGCTGTTCTCGTGGGCGATCCCGTGGACCCGGGACACGCACATCGTCGGCGCGTCCGGAGCGGTCTACGGCGTGATGCTCGGGTTCGCGCGGTTCTGGCCTCGCGAGCAGGTCTACCTGTGGGGCATCGTGGGGGTCGAGGCGCGGATCCTGGTGGGCGTCATGACGCTGATCTCGTTGTGGTCCGGCTTCACGCCCGGTCGCGACAACGTGGCGCACTTCGCGCACCTCGGCGGGTTCCTCGGCGGCTGGATGTACCTCAAGTGGATGGAGCGGTACTCGCCGGCGGCGGAGTGGAAGCGGAAGGTGCAGGCGCCCGCCCCGCGCCTGTCGGGTGGTGGGGGCGCGGCCGATGTCGAGCGGTGGCGCCGGATCAACCCGGCCAATCTGCACCCGGTGAACCGGGAGTACCTCGAGGAGGTGCTGGCGAAGGTCGCGGCCTCGGGCGCCGGCGCGCTGTCCGCGTCGGAACGCGAGTTCCTGGACCGGTTCAGCGCGAGCTGAGGCGCATCACCCCGGAACGAGCAGCAGCTTCCCCGTCGTAGCCCGGCTCTCGAGGTCCCGATGCGCCTGGGCAGCCTCGACCAGCGGGTACTCCTTGTGGACCCGCACCTTGACCAGGCCGGTGCGGACCCACTCGAGCACGTCGCCGGCGCGGCGCTCGAGCTCGGCGCGCGAGGCGAGGTGGTGCACCAGCGTGGGTCGCGTAAGGAACAGCGAGCCCTTGCCGGAAAGCAGCAGCGGATCCACGGGCGGAACCGGGCCGCTGGCATTGCCGAACAGAACCAGCATACCGCGCGGCCGCAGGCAATCGAGGCTGCGCTCCCAGGTCGCCTTGCCGACGCCGTCGTACACGACGTCCACGCCCCGGTTGTTGGTCATCCGGCGCACGTTCTTCACGACATCCTGCGTCGCGTACACGATGACGTCGTCGGCGCCGGCCTGGCGCGCGAGCGTCGCCTTCTCCTCGGTCCCCACGGTTCCGATCACCCGCGCCCCGCACAATTCGGCGATCTGCACCAGCATGAGGCCGACGCCGCCCGCGGCCGCGTGCACCAGGCACGTGTGCCCGGGCTGCAGTGCGAACGTGCTCTTGGTGAGGTAGTGCGCGGTCATGCCCTGGAGCATTGCCGCGGCGGCGTCACGGGCGCTGACGCCTTCCGGGATCTTCACCAGGCGGTCGGCCGGCAGGGCGGCGAACTCCGCGCAGGCTCCCGGCAGGCTGGCCCAGGTGACGCGGTCACCCGGGGCGAGGCCTGTGACGCCCGGCGCCACGCGCTCGACGGTGCCCGCGCCTTCCTGGCCCAGGGTGTAGGGCAGCGTGACCTTGTACAGGCCGGAGCGGTGGTAGGTGTCGATGTAGTTCACGCCGGCCGCCGCGACGCGCACCAGCACCTGGCCCGCGCCGGGCTCGGGGATCAGGATGTCGTCGAGGCGGAGGGCGTCGGGGCCGCCGGGCTGGTGGACGCGGATGGCTTTCATGCGTCGAAGATACCGTCGCTTGCGGGGGCGTGCCTGTGGGTGCAGGTTTGCCGCCCCGCACTCACCGGAGCACCCGATGCGTCGCTTCGCCCCCCGCTTCATCGCCCTCTCTCTGGCGGTCGCGTTCGGCGCCGCGCTTCCCGGATCGCTTGCCGCGCAGCGGCGCGTCCCGCGCTACACGATCGAGCAGTTCATGGCCACCGTGGCGCTGGGCGGCAGCTCCTTCGCGCCGGACGAGGCCTCCATCCTGCTCTCGAGCAACGAGAGCGGGGTGTACAACGTCTGGGAGGTGTCGGCCTCGGGCACCCGCCCGCGACAGGTCACGACGTCCACGACCGACGCCATCTTCCTGCTGGGTCACGTGCCGGGCTCGGCGGCGTTCCTCTATTCCAGTAACCGGGGCGGCAACGAGAACGACCACATCTACCTGCGCCAGGCCGACGGCACCGTCCGCGACCTCACCCCCGGTGACAGCCTCAAAGCGGTGTTCCTCGGCTGGGCGACCGACGACCGGTCGTTCTTCTACGGCAGCAACGCCCGCGACCGGCGCTTCTTCGACGTCCACGAGATGGGCGTCGCCGACTGGACGGGGCGGCTGCTCTATCGCGACACCACCGGCTACGACTTCGGCGCAATCTCCTCCGACCGGCGGTGGATGGCGGTCACGAAGAACCGCACCACCAACGACAACAACATGTGGCTCGTGGACCTGACGTCCGGCGCGATGCGTCATCTCACGCCGCACCAGGGCAACGCGACCTATGAACCGATGGAGTTCTCGCGCGACGGGCGGTGGCTGTACTACACAACCGACGAGGGGAACGAGTTCACCTATCTCAGGCGCTACGAGATCGCCACGGGCCGCTCCGAGGACGTCGAGCGGGCCGACTGGGACGTCATGTACGCGTACTTCTCCAAGACCGGCAGGTACCTGGTCATCGGGATCAACAACGACGCGCGCACCGAGATCCGCGTGTACGAGGCGGCGACGCACCGGCGCATCACCCTGCCCACGCTGCCGGTCGGCGAGATCCGGGGCGTGAACATCTCGCCGAGCGAGCGGCGGATGGCGTTCTACGTGAACGGGGACCGTTCACCCAGCAACCTGTTCCTGTACGACTTCCAGACGCGCGCGCTGCGCCAGCTCACGCGGACCATGAGCCCGGAGATCGATGCCGCGCACCTGGTGGACGCCCAGGTGATCCGGTACCCGTCGTTCGACGGCCTGCAGATACCGTCGCTGCTGTATCGCCCGCACGCGGCGTCGCGCACGAACCGCGTGCCGGTCATCCTCTGGATCCACGGCGGCCCGGGCGGCCAGACGCGCACCGGATACTCGGCGCCGATCCAGTTCCTGGTGAATCAGGGGTACGGCATTCTCGGCGTGAACAACCGCGGCAGCACGGGCTACGGCAAGACCTTCTACGCCGCCGACGACCGGCACCATGGCGAGTCGGACCTGGACGACATCGTGTGGGCCAAGCGGTGGCTCGGCGGGCTCGACTGGGTGGACACCGCCCGCACCGTGATCATGGGCGGCAGCTACGGCGGCTACCTGACGCTCGCGGGCGTCACGTTCCGACCCACGGAGTTCGCCGCGGGTGTGGACCTCTTCGGCATCAGCAACTGGTTGCGCACGCTGACCAGCATTCCGCCATGGTGGGAGTCGTTCCGGGAAGCGCTGTACGCCGAGATGGGCGACCCGGCGACGGACAGCGTGCGGCTGCGCCGGATCTCGCCGCTGTTCCACGCCGACCAGATCCAGCGGCCGATTCTCGTCCTCCAGGGCGCCAACGACCCGCGCGTGCTCAAGGTCGAATCGGACGAGATCGTCGCGGCGGTCCGGCGGAGGGGCGGCGTGGCCGAGTATGTCGTGTTCGACGACGAGGGGCACGGCTTCGTCCACAAGGCCAACCAGATCCGTGCGTACCGCGCGATCCACGAATTCCTCGACCGGTACGTGCGGACCGGGGCCGCGACCCCGTAGCCGTTGTCAGGCGGGCTGCGGCAGCTTCCCGGGCCGCTCAATCCTGAGCTGCATCTCTTCGAGGAAGCGACTCGGGCCGGCGGGCTTGCCGGCCCGGCGGTCCACGCGCGTGAGGACCACGCGGTCGCGGGCGCGCGTCATCCCGACGTACAGCAGGCGGCGGGCTTCCTGGAACGCCAGGGTCTCGTCGTCTTCCGCGGCGACCCAGCCCGGCAGCTGCTCGTCCTCCACGCCGACGACGTACACGCGCGAGAACTCCAGGCCTTTCGTCGAGTGCAGGGTCAGGAGGTTGATGGCGTCGCGGCTCGTCTCGGCGCCCTGCGACGTCGAGAGCAGGACGCGCTCGAGGAACCGCTCGATCGCCGCGTGGAGCGGCTCGCCCTCGTCCTGCTCGATCAGGGTGCGCAGCCGCGCCACGGCGCTCGGGTAGCGGCGCGAGGCGTCGGTCTCCTCGCGCAGCCGCGCCATGAGGCGCGCGCCCCCCAGTCGCTGCACCACTTCCTCCAACGCGGGGCCGCGTAGCGCCAGCCGCTCGTGCTCCGCGGCGTAGTGGTCGAGCGCGTCGCTGAAGCGGCCCAGCGTGTGAATGCGCGCCGTGTCGAGCAGCAGCTTCACCTCGTCCGTGTCGCGGCGGGCGTCGTCGAGGACCAGCGCGAGCCCGAGGTACGCGAGGCCGTTCACCAGCGCTGACTTGCGCGCGCGGGTCACGCGCTTCTGCTCGAGCGCCTCGTAGACGCCCACCAGCGTCGTGGCGTCGTCGAGGGCGTGGTGCGCCCGGCCGGTCGCGACGCCGAATCGCGCGGCGAGATCCTCGAGCTTGGCGCTGTCGCCGGACAGGTCGCGCGCCAGCGGGAGCGTGTCGTAGACCACCAGGCCCTCGGCGCCGCCCTCCCCCTCCCCCCCCGCCCGGGGCGCGGCCATCCGCTTCAGGACCGGCACGTCGAACTGCTGCGCGTTGTGGCCGATCAGCACGTCGGCGCCGACGAAGGCGCGGAAGCGGGGCCACACCTCGGCGAAGCACGGCGCGGCGGCGAGCGCCGCGTCGTCGTGGCCGTGCACGCGGCGCGCCGCCGCGCTCACCGGCCGGTCGGGCTTCACCAGCTCCCGGAACGACTCCACCACCCGCCCACCCTCGGCGCGCACCGCCGCGATCTCGACGATCTCGCACGCGGTCGTGTCGAGGTCGGTCGTCTCGAGGTCGAAGGTGACGTAGCGGTGGTAGGCGCCCGCCACGTCGCGCGCGTGCACGAGCTGCAGGGCCTTGAACAGCGTGTAGGCGAGACCTTCGGGTCCTCCCGCCGCCGGCTCCGGGCCGATCGTGACGTCGTCCAGCTCGGCCTGGTCCACCTCGCCCGCGTAGCGCACCAGCCGGAACCCGGCCTCGAACAGCAGTCCGCGGACTGCGACCTCGAGCCCGTTCATCGGCTCGACCACGATGCGGCTCTTCGCGCGCTGGGCCTGCATCAGCCGCTCCGCGAGGCGGGCGGCGGCCGGCACCTCCCGGGGGTCGGTCAGCTCGTCGCCCCGCTCCTCGAGCTTGTTACGGTACGGCCCGATGTGCTGGGACAGCAGCTCCTGCACCAGACCGCCGAGGGTGGCGTGGGCGCGACCCAGTCCGGCGAGGTTCTCCACCTGGTACACGAAGCGCCACAGCTTTTTCGCATCGGGATCGCCGCGCAGCGAACCCGCGAGGTCGCGAACGGCGAGCAGGAACTGGTCCGTCGCACCGCCGACCTCGGCCTGGAGCCGCTCCATCAGGTGCTGGGGGAGCACGCGCCGGGCCAGCTGCTCGGCGGCGACGGGATCGTGCGGGTCCCGCACCAGGCGCAGCGCGGCGATCACGTACCCGATCACCGGGTCCTCGGTAATGGGCCGTCCCTTCGCCAGCCGGCACGGGACGCCCTCCTTGAGCAGCCGGGCCTCCAGCCGTTCGCCGATCTCGTGGCGGCGGTACAGCACGGCGTAGTCGCCCCAGGCCAGGGCGCGGGCGTCCTCCGAGGCGCGGTCGGCGCGCAGGTCCTGCACGAGCCAGTCGGTCTCGGCGTCGTCGTCCTCGAAGGCCAGGGCCTGGACCTCGTGGACCGACTGTCGCGGAGCGACCAGGACCTTCTCGAACAACAATGGGTTCGCCGCGAGCAGCCGGCGCGCCACGGCGAAGATCTGTTGCGCCGACCGATAGTTCCGGTCGAGAGGGATGGCGGCGGCGATGCCATGGTCGCGCTGGAATCGCTGGAGCACGTCGGGGACGGCGCCGGTCCATCCGAAGATGGACTGCTCGTCGTCGCCGACGGCGAAGATGTTGCCGTGCGGGGCCAGCGCGCGGAGAATCGCGTACTGCGCCGGATTCACGTCCTGGAACTCGTCCACCAGGACGTAGTCCCAGCGCGCGGCGACCCGCGTGGCGACGTCGGGCCGCCGCGTGAACAGGTCGTGGGTTCGGACGATCAGCTCGTCGAAGTCCACGACGTTACGGCGCCGGAGCTGCGCCTCGTAGTCGCGGAAGATGCGCTCGTCGCCTCCCGTGAGCTTCCGCGCGGAGAACCGCAGCCGGCCGAACGACTGCAGCAGCTGGCCGGCGCGGCGCGCGTGGCCGAGGCGCCGGAGAATGGTGCGCTGGTAATCGTCGTCCGCGACGCCGAAGCCGGCCTTGAGCCCCGCGGCCTCCGCGTGCTCGCGCAGGATCTCGAGGCACAGGGAATGAATGGTGCCGCGGTGCACGTCCTCGGCGTGTGGGCCCCCCCCGAGGGTGCGCGCGAGCCGCGCGGCGATCTCGTCGGCGGCCTTGTTGGTGAACGTGACGGCACAGATGCGGGTCGGCGACAGGGGTGCCGGCGCGAGACGGGTGGTGAGGTACTCGATCCGCCCGATGAGGCAGAACGTCTTGCCCGCGCCGGGGCCGGCGACAACCAGCACGGGGCCGAGCGGGGCCTCGACCGCCTTGCGCTGCTGCTGGCTGGGCGCGACGTCCACGCGCGGAATCTAGCGCGCGGCGGCTATTTCAACTCCACGCGCTCGCACCGGGGCTCGCCCTCGGTGACGGCCTGCTCCAGCGGCCTCGCCACGGTGCCCACGAACACGGCGCACCGCCCGTTCACCTGGAAGTGCGACGCGATCGCCGACCATCCCGAATCGCCCAGGGTGATCTCGACCGTCACGCCCGTCGACGGCGTGTAGTTCAGCGCCCCCTGGTCCGCCGAGAACGACCGCGTGCTGTCGTGGTAGTACTCCTGCGCGGTGATGAGATTGCGGAGGTCGGACTTCATCGCCGCGACGGCGTTTTTGTCCTTCCGGTGGGCCCCGCTCCGCATGGTCAGATACAGCCCGGCGATCGCGGCCACGATCACCAGCGGGATCGCCAGCTTGTGCGACAGGTTCGAAGCCATGCTGCCTCCCGTGGAGGCTACGGCACCATGCGGCGCTCCGGCAGCGCCGGGATGTTCGCCTCGCGCACCAGGGCATTGAAGCCCGGCACGTCGCGGTCCAGGATCCGGCCCAGCAGGTCGAGCTGCACCTGCAGCGCCGCCGACAGCTCCTCGAACACGGCGATGCTCTGGTCCGTCGGGCGGGCATCGGAGCCGCCGACCACACCGGCCAGGGCCGCGATCTTGTTGTTGAGCTTGATCGGGTAGTTCAGCGGGTCCTGGTTGCTGCGGTTCCGGACCTGGTAGATCTCCTCTTCCACGGCGCTCAGGCTGCGGCGCAGCGAGTCGGCGCGCGAACGGATCTGCGCCGCGGTCTGGACCCCGTCGAGCCGCCGGGTGACCTGGTCGATGCCGTCCTTGAGGCCGCGGATCCGCACCACCGCGTTGTTCGCGTCGCTGAGCCGGTCCCGGATGCGGACCAGCAACTGGAACTGCGCCGCGTAGTCCGCGGGTGTGGCGTTGGCGCGCGGGTCCGCGAGCAGGCGGAACTCGCGGGTCTGGCTGCTGCCGCCCACCGTGAGCCGCACCTGGTAGCGTCCGGGCGGGGCGAACGGACCCTGCGTACCGCCGGCCCACATGATCAGGCCCTGGAAGCCCGCCGCATCGGGATAGCGCGTGTTCCACACGAACCGGTTCATGCCGGCCCGGAGCGAATCGCCCGGAATGCGGGCCACGACCAGCGAGTCGGCGCCGCGGGCGCGCCGCGTGGTGTACGAACGGATCAGCAAGCCGGCCGAGTCGAGCACGTCGAGCGTCACCGTGGTCGCGCTGTCCGGACGTTGCCGCAGGGTGAAGAACACCATCACGCCCGCCGGCGGATTGCGGCCCACGTTGCCGCCGCCGCCGAACCCGCCGCCGCCACGCAGCCGCCAGGTGTCGCGCGGCCTGAACAGGAACGCGTCGGCGCGCGCCACCGAGTCGGCGAGCTGGTGGAGCACCGTCAGGTCGTCGAGGATCCAGAACGAGCGGCCGTGCGTGGCGACGACCAGGTCGTTGTCCTTGACCACCAGGTCGTGGATCGGCACCACCGGCAGGTTGAGCCGCAGGCTCTGCCAGTTGGCACCGTCGTCGAAGCTGACGTAGGCGCCGAACTCGCCGCCGGCGTACAGCATGCCGCGGCGCACCGGGTCCTCGCGCACCACGCGCAGGAAATGCCGGTCCGGGATGCCGCGCGTGATGCGGGTCCACGTCCGGCCGTAGTCGGCGGTCCGGTACGCGTAGGGCGCGAAGTCGTCGAGCCGGTAGCGCTGCGCCGCGACGTAGGCCGTCGCGGGGTCGTGCGGCGAGGCCTCGACCATCGAGATCGTCGCCCATTCCGGCAGGTCGCGCGGGGTGACGTTCTCCCAGCTGCCGCCGCCGTCGCGGGTCACGTGCACCAGGCCGTCGTCGCTGCCGGTCCAGATCACGTTCCGCTCGCGCGGGCTTGGCGCGATGGTGAACACCGTGCCGAAGTACTCGACGCTGGTATTGTCCTTCGTGATCGGGCCGCCCGAGGGCCGGCCGCGGGTCGAGTCGTTGCGCGTGAGGTCCGGCGAGATGGGCTGCCAGCTCTGGCCCTCGTTGATCGAGCGGTGTACCCGCTGCGAGCCCGTGTACAGGACGTTGGGGTCGTGCGGCGAGAGCACGATGGGGTAGGTCCACTGGAACCGCTCCCGCAGCTGCGCCGCGCCCCAGCCCATCGGATTCTCGGGCCATACGCTGATGTTGCGCTCGAACCCGGTGCTCCGGTCATGCCGCTCGAGCGCGCCGCCGTAACACCCCGCGTAGGACACGGCAGGATTGTCGGGGCGCACGGCGATGTAGCCGCTCTCGCACCCGCCCACCGTGTACCAGTCGGTGCGGCCGATGCCGCCCCCGTCGGTGCGGCTCGCGGTGCAGGCGGTCGAGTTGTCCTGCTGCGCCCCGCACACCTTGTACGGGAAGTCGTTGGTCGTGGTGACGTGGTAGAACTGCGCCGTCGGCTGGTTGTCCTGCGGCGTCCAGGTGCGGCCGCCGTTATAGCTCACGTTCGCGCCGCCGTCGTTGCCGTTGATCATCCGCCGCGGGTCGTGCGGGTCTATCCACAGCGCGTGGTGGTCGCCGTGCGGCGCCTGGATGCCCTGGAAGGTCCGGCCGCCGTCGATGGAGCGCAGCAGCGCCGTGTTCAGCACGTACACGCCGTCGTTGCTGCCGGGGTCGGCGTGGACGTGGGTGTAGTACCAGGCCCGCTGGCGCAGGTTGCGCTCCTCGTTCACGCGGGTCCACGTGCGGCCCGCGTCATTGGAGCGGAACAGTCCCCCGTCCTCGGCCTCGACCATCGCCCACACGCGGTCCGAGTTCACGTGCGACACCGCCACGCCGATCTTCCCGATCATGCCGCGCGGCAGTCCGGGGTTGCGGGTCAGCTCGGTCCAGGTGTCGCCGCCGTCGTTGCTCCGGAACAGCCCGCTGCCCCCACCGCCGCTCACCATCTCCCACGGCCGCCGGATCGCCTGCCAGAACGCGGCGTACAGCACGCGCGGGTTGCGCGGATCCATCGCGAGATCGATGGCGCCCGCGGTGTCGCCGCGGAACAGGATCTTCTCCCAGCTCCGGCCGCCGTCGCGCGAGCGGAACACGCCCCGCTCGGCGTTGGGGCCCGAGAAGTGGCCGAGCACCGCCGCGTAGACCAGGTCGGGGGCGGTCGGGTGCACGCGGATCGCCGCGATCTGCCCGGCGTCGCGCAAACCGATGCGCGTCCAGCTGCGCCCCGCGTCGGTAGAGCGGTACATCCCGTCGCCCGGCGACACGTTGCCGCGGATCGGCGACTCTCCGGTGCCGACGTACACGACGTTGGGATCGCTCGGCGCCACCTCGATCGCGCCCACCGAGCCGGCGCCCAGCGCGCTGTCTGCCACGGGGGCCCAGTTCATGCCGCCATCCGTGGTCTTCCAGACGCCGCCGCCGGTGCCGCCGAAGTAGTACGTGTACGGCTCGCCCATCACGCCCGCGACAGCGGTCACCCGCCCGCCGCGGAAGATGCCGATCGGGCGCCACTGCAGGCCCTGGAACAGCGTCGAGTCGTAGCCGGCGGCCGCCGCGGGTGCTGTGGGCGCGGGCGCGGCCCCCCCCCGCGGTTGCCCGCGACGTTGCGCGAGGCCCGGGGCGGCGGTGGTGGCGAGCACAACGGCTGCTGCGAGGAGCGAGCGGACGGAACGGCGCATGCTTCAACCTCCGCGAGGGCCGGCGTTAGCTTGGGACAACCTAGTATGTCCTCGAAACCGGACGCCCGCGAGACCGCCCGCATCCCCCTCGGCGCATGGGCCGAGCAACGCGAAACCGTGACGCCCCAGCGCACGGTGGGGCACCACTACCCCGGGTTTCCGATGGTCTACGGGACGCCGATGATGATCGAGCTGATGGAGCTGGCGGCCGCCACCGCGATCCAGCCGTACCTGGCCGAAGGGCGCATTTCAGTGGGCGCGGGCGTGAGCATCCGCCACCTGGCGGCGACGCCGGTCGGCTTCACGGTCGTGGCCCGCGCCGAGGTGACGGCGGTGGACGAGCGCACGGTGACGTTCCGGGTCGAGGCCCACGACGGCGTGGAGCGGATCGGCGAGGGCACTCACCTGCGGGCGCCGGTCGAGCTGGCGCGGTTCGATCGGGGCGTGGGTTCGAAGCTGCGGAGACGGCCGTGAGGTGCGGCGTGGCGGGAGCGGCGCTCCTCGCGCTCGCGACGCTCGGCGCCGCGAGCCTTGCTGCACAGCGGCCCGTCCCTCCCCCCCTCCCCGCCGCCGACGCGCGCTGGAGCGCGCGGCGCGAGGCGCTGGTCGCGCGCTGGCTCGAGCCATACGGCATTACCGACTCCGCGACCCTGCGGGCGATGCGCACCGTGCCACGGCACGAGTTCGTGCCGCGGGCCCAGCGCGCCCGGGCCTACGACGACATTCCCCTGCCCATCGGGCTCGAGCAGACGATCTCGCAGCCGTACGTCGTGGCCCTGATGACGCAGCTGGTCCACCCGCGCGCGGGGATGCGGGCTCTCGAAGTCGGCACGGGATCGGGCTACCAGGCGGCGGTGCTGGCCGAAGCGGGCTGTCGCGTGTGGACCATCGAGATCTTCGCGGCGCTCGCGCGAGAAGCGCGCGCCCGGCTCGCGCGCCTCGGCTACGGCGCCGTGGCGGTGCGACACGGCGACGGGTATCTGGGCTGGCCGGAGGCGGCGCCGTTTGACGCCATCCTCGTCACCGCCGCCGCCGACTCGATTCCGCCGGCGCTGCTGGCCCAGCTCGCGCCGGGCGGGCGGCTCGTGATGCCCGTGGGCGACCCCAGCACGTCGCAGGACCTCATGCTCGTGGAAAAAGACGAACGCGGCGTTCAGCGCGAGCGCCGCGTCATTCCGGTGCGGTTCGTGCCGCTGCTGCGGGGAATCCGCTAGGGCAGCGGCTCGCCCGGCAGTCCCAGGAGGGCCCGGAAGGCGGTCCGCCGCCCCCGGAAGCCTTCGCACACGGGGACTTCCGGGATCGTGTCGCGCACCGGGTGCGTCGCCTTTCCGTCGTAGATGCCGCAACGACCATCGGCGTGGCGCGTGTGGTACGCAACCGCCGACCACCCCGAGTCGGTGGCCGTGATCTCCACGCGAACACCCGAGCTGGGCATGAACCCTAGAGCGACGGTATCGGCCACGTAGGTGCCGGTCCGACGGCGAACGCCGGATTCAGCGGTAGCGAGTCTTCGCAGATCGTTCTTCGTCGCGACGCGGTACGCCGTTTCCATCGTCTGGCAGCCGCAACCCTCTACGACGAAAAACCCGAGGGCCGCCATACCCACGACACCGATCACCAACGCCTTGACCACGTTTCTCATGACGGGCTCACGGAGTTCTAGAAGTGGAGCAGGCGGCGCCGCAGACTCGGCCGCCGCTCGAACCCCTTGCCCTCGCACACCGGTTCCCCGGGCAGCGTGTCGCGAACCGGGTTGCTCCCCCGGCCGTCGAACACGCCACAGCGGCCGTCCACGACCAGCTCGTGGCGACCGACGGCGGACCACCCGAACGGCGTCGGGGTGATCTCCACGCTGACGCCCCTCGTCGAGCTGTATCCCAGGGCCATCGTGTCCGCGGTGTAGTGCCCGGCAGAATCATGGAAACTCTCTTCCGCCGTGACGAGGTTCCGGAGATCGCTCTTCACGGAAGCGCGATAGGCCATTGCCTTGGTATTGCAGGAGCAGCCGGGGATGACGAACAGCGCGATCATGAACAGGCCGACCAAACCGATCGCGAGCGGCAGGACGATCGTCTTCACGGCGACGCACCTCGAGCAGGATGCCGGAGTCTACGGCCCTGGCGACGCGGACGGCAACTCGGCGCTCAGCGGTGCGGCGGCGCCCTCCCGGCGGGCTCGCACCCGCGCCAGCGCGCCGCGCGGGACGAGCCGGAACGCGAGTAACGCGACCAGCACCAGCCCGATGGCAGTCGGCCGCGCCACGTCCGCCTTGACAGACCACATGAAGTGCACCACGCCGGCCAGCGCGGTCACGTAGATGAGGCTGTGCAGGCTCACCCAGCGCTTCCCGAGACGCCGGACCCAGCCCTTGGTGCTGGTGAGCGCCAGCGGGATCAGCAGGACGAACCCGGTGAACCCGAGGGTGATGTACGGGCGCTTGGCGACGTCCTTGACCAGCTCCGGCCAGGCGGTCGCCGGCTCGAACGGCAGCTGCCGGTCGAGCACGACGTAGATGAGGAAGTGGACGCAGATATAGAAGAAGCCGAACAGGCCCAGCATCCGGCGATACGGCTGGATCGCGTTCCACCCCGTGATCCGGCGGATCGGCGTCACCGCCAGGGTGACGGTGATGAGGGTCAGGCCCCAGAAGCCGGTGCGGTGGGTGATTTCCTTGATCCACTCGCCGCGGATGCGGCCGAGGAACAGCTCGACCGCGGCGACCGACATCGGGACGAGGCACAGCAGGAAGACGAGCGGCTTGACCAGCTTTCGCGCGATCAGTAGTTCCGCCTCAGGTCCAGCCCCGCGTACAGCTGGCCGACCTGCTCCGCATAGCCGTTGAACATCAGCGTGGGTCGGCGCAGGAACTCGCCGATGCGGCGCTCCCGCGCCTGGCTCCAGCGCGGGTGGTCCACGTCGGGGTTCACGTTGGCGTAAAAGCCGTACTCGTTGGGGGCGGCCACGTTCCACGTGTTGCGCGGCATCTCCGCGACGAACCGGATGCGCACGATGGACTTGATGCCCTTGAAGCCGTACTTCCACGGCACCACCAGGCGGAGCGGCGCTCCGTTCTGGTTGGGCAGCGGCCGTCCGTAGACGCCCGTGACGAGGATCGCGAGCGGGTGCATGGCCTCGTCGAGCCGGAGGCCTTCGACGTACGGCCACGGCAGCACGCCGCGCCGCTGCCCGGGCATCTGCTCCGGGTCGAGCAGCGTCGTGAACTCGATGAACCGCGCGCGCGACGTGGGCTGCATCCGGCTGATGAGCGTCGCCAGCGGGAACCCGTTCCACGGAATGACCATGGACCAGGCTTCGACGCACCGCATCCGGTACACCCGCTCCTCGATGGTCACGCCGCGAAGCAGGAGCTCGATGTCGTACCGGCCGGGCCGGGCGCACTCGCCCGCGATCTCCACCGTCCATGGGCGCGGCCGCAGGGTGTGGGCGTTCTCGGCGGGATCGTCCTTGCCGGTGCCGAACTCGTAGAAGTTGTTGTAGCCGGTCACGTCCTCCCAGGGCGTCAGCCGGTCCTCGCGCTGCTGGCCGGACGCGCGAGCGAGCGCGTGGGCGAGCGCCGGAAAGGCGAGCGAGCCCGCGGCGAGGCCGGTGGCGGCGATGAACTCCCGGCGCCGCAGATACAGCGGCTCGGGCGTGATCTCGGACGACGGAATGTCGGGCGGACGGCGGATCAGCACGCTTCTCGCTCCTCAGGGTCTACGGAGAATACGACCGCGAGGGCCAAACGGTTCCCGCAGCGTCTCAGAAGGCGCCGCGGTGCACCGCGATGCCGTAGAGAATTGCCCCAGCCCCAAGCGCCAAGTCCTTGAAGAAGTGCGCCTGGTCACCAACCCGCGTCGCCGGATCCTTGATGGCCCAGAAGTTGTGCATGACGATCGCCACGGTCCACAGAAAGACCACGAGCAGGCCGACGCCCCACAACGTGTGCCACTTGAGCAGGATCATGGCCGAGCCGGCCAGCATCATCACGCCGGTGATGACCACGAACGCCCCCGGCATGGGGACGCCCTTCGAGGCCGCGTAACCCGTGAGGGCCGGGCGGCTCACGAGGTGGGTAGTGCCGTAGACGATGAACAGGGACACGAACCCGACCTTGCCAACCCACTCACCGATCGTCCAGATGTCCATGGCGCCCTCCGGGAGATGGAGCGTTCAAGTCCAAGGTTTACCCCGCGGTCGGTCCGGTCAACGCGGCGGCCGGCCGTCGGCTGATGACCATCGAAGCGGCGCCTGCCAGGACGCCGATCGCGACCATGAGCCAGCGGGTCCAGAAGCCGGAGCCGTGCGGCTCGCGGGTGCAGACGGCTACACCCGGCTCGGTCGCCGGCGCCAGCGGGGTCGAGCCTTCGAAGATGGCGCACGTCTGCAGGGTGCGTGTGGGCCGCACCTCGGCCGTCCATCCGTCGGGCGTGGCGCGGATGGTCATGGTCTCCCGTCCCGCGTAGATCCGATACGACCGGTATCGGCGGTCGAGCTCGTCGGCCGAGCGGGCCGCGCGGCCCGAGTCGCGCTGGACGACCCGCGCGAGCCACATCCGGTTGGTCCCTTTCGAGGTACGGCGGTCACGATGCCGCCACGACTCGGCCGAGGCAAGTCACTCGCGGTCCGTGGTCCGCCGGCGCGGGTGCGGCACGCGCCCGAGCGCCACCGCGCCGTAGCCCAGCCGCCGCCGCACCTCGTCCACTGCTTCCGCCACGCGGCGGTCCTTCTCGGTCTCGGCCGTGGCCGGCGGCGCCTCGAGCAGCGCCAGCTGCAGCGGCGCGTCATCGCGCACCAGCTGGCTCAGCGCGACACCGAGCAGGCGGGCGGGTCCCGGCCGCTCGCGCCGTAACCGGGCCAGCAGCTCCCGGGCCAGTCGGTACACCGCGCGGTCGCTGCTGATGGGCGCCTCCACCGTGCGGCTCGCCTGCCGGTCGGTGAAGTCGGCGTCGCGGAGATGCACCGTCACGGTGCGGGCGCGGAGCCCGCCCTCGCGCATGTCACCGCAGGCGCGGTCCACCTGCTCGAGCAGGCGCCGATGCAGCTCGGCATCGTCGTCCACGTCCTCCATGAACGTCTCGTCGCGGCTGATGGACTTGTTGTCGCCGCGGCGCACCACGCGCGAGGTGTCCAGGCCCCGCACCCGGTCCCACAGCCAGGCGCCCTCGCGGGCGCCGAGCCGGTCGACGAGCCGGTCGCGCCCGGCGCGCACCGCGTCCTCCACGCTGCGCAGGCCGAACCGCGCCAGTCGCTCCTGGAACCGCGGGCCCACCATCGGGATGTCCGCCAGCTGAAACCGCGCGAGAAACGTCGCTTCCTCTCCGGGGTGGACGATGAGCACACCGGCCGGCTTGCAGGCCGTGGCCGCCATCTTGGCGATCAGCTTGGACGTGCCGCCGCCGATGGACAGGGAGAGGCGGGTGGCGGCGAGGACGGCTTCGCGGATGCGGCGTGCCGTGTTCGCGAGCGGCTCGTCGCGGTACAGGCGCTCGGTGCCGGTGAGGTCGAGGTAGTGCTCGTCGCTGGACGCCGTTTCGACGACGGGCGCGAAGTCGGCCAGCACGCGGCGGATTTCGCGGGCCTTGTCGACGCAGGCGTCCCACGGCACAGGCACGACGGTGGCGTCCGGGCACAGCCGCAGCGCGCGGGCCATCGGCATCGCGCTGGTGACCCCGAACCGGCGCGCCTCGTACGAGGCCGACGTCACCACGCCGCGCCGCGACGCCCCGCCCACGATCAGCAGCGGCGCCCGGCCCGCGCCTTCGGGGTCCACGAGGCGGGCGACGCTTACGTAGAACGCGTCCGCGTCGGCGAGGAGGATGCGGCGGGTCACGTCGGAACCTTGCCGACCTCGCGCACCGGGGGCAACTTCGCACCGTGACCCACGGGTTGTCCGAGCTGCAGGCCGCCCTTGCCGACCGGTATCGCATCGAGCGCGAGCTCGGTGCCGGCGGCATGGCGGTCGTGTACCTCGCCCTCGACCTGCGCCACGACCGCAAGGTCGCGCTGAAGGTCCTCCGTGCCGAGCTGTCGGCGATCCTCGGCGCCGGACGGTTCTTGAAGGAAATCCGCACCACCGCCAACCTGCAGCACCCGCACATCCTGCCGCTGCACGACTCGGGCGAGGCCGACGGCGTCGTGTTCTACGTGATGCCCTATGTCGAAGGCGAGAGCCTGCGTGACCGGCTGACCCGGGAGCACCAGCTGCCCGTAGACGACGCGGTACGCATCGCGCGCGAGGTCGCGAGCGCGCTCGACTACGCGCACCGGCACAACGTCGTGCACCGCGACATCAAACCCGAGAACATCCTGCTGCACGACGGGCAGGCGCTGGTCGCGGATTTCGGCATCGCGCTGGCCGCTGCCCGCACCGACGGCTCCACCCGGCTCACCGAAACGGGCATGAGCCTCGGCACACCGCACTACATGGCACCGGAGCAGGCGATGGGCGAGCGCGAGATCACGCCCAAGGCCGACATCTACGCGCTGGGCTGCGTGCTCTACGAGATGCTGTCGGGCGAGCCCCCGTTCAACGGGCCGACGGCACAGGCGATCATCGCGCGCGTCATGACGGAGCAGCCGCGGTCGCTGATGATGCAGCGGCACACCATCCCGCTCCACATCGAAGCCGCGGTGCAGATGGCCCTCGAGAAGCTGCCGGCCGACCGCTTCTCCAGCGCGGCGCAGTTCGCCGAGGCGCTGGCCAAGCCCGGAGCGATCCCGACGCACGCGACCGCGGCGGCCGCAGCGGTCGCTGCGTCGCCGCGCGAGCACCGGCGGCTCAGGGTCGAGCGGGCGCTGCGGCTGGCGCCGTGGACGCTGGCCGCGATCGCGGTGGCCGTCGCCGCCTGGGCGTTGGCCCGGGCCCGGCCGCAGCAACCCGTCACGCGCTACGGCCTGTCGCTGCCGGCTTCCCAGGCGACGCTCGACAACCAGCTGTTTCGCATCTCGGCCGACGGGGCGAACCTCGTCTACGTCGGCCCGGGAACCAACGGCACCCAGCTCTGGGTCAAGCAGCGCTCGCGCTACGAAGCGACGCCGCTCGGCGGCACGGACAATGCGCTCAACTTCACGTTCTCGCCCGACGGGCAGTGGATCGCGTTCGTCCAGGGCGGTCGCCTCAAGAAGCTGCCTCTCGTGGGCGGCGCGGCCATCACGCTGGCCGACTCGCTGTCCGTCGCGCCCGGCATCGCCTGGATGGACGACGGCCACATCGTCTTCATCCTGACCGGCCAGCGCGAGCTCAGGCGAATTCCCGACGTGGGCGGGCTGCCGGAAACGATCTGGCGCTCGGACTCGGTGACCGCGGTCCATCCCACGGCGCTGCCCGGCGGCCGCAGCCTGCTGTACATCCGGTGCCGCGGCGGGCGGTGCGGGCTGGAGCAGGACCTGTGGAGCCTCGACCTCGGCAGCGGCGCCGACCGCCGCCTGCTGGCCGGGGTCGCCATGGCGCGCTACGTGCCCACCGGGCACCTCGTCTACGTGCGGCGCGACGGCGCCATGCTGGGCGTGCCGTTCGATGCCGGCGCGCTGGAGATCAGCGGCTCGTCGATGCCCCTGCTCGACAGCATCGCGCTGGTGAACGACGTCGCGCCGCTGATGGACGTGTCGGCGAGCGGGACGCTGGTGGTCCGGCAGGGCGGCGGGCTGTCGTCGCGCGAGCTGTACAGCATGGTGTGGGTCGACCGCTCGGGCCGCGAGACACCGGTCGATTCCTCCTGGACGTTCCGCCTCACCGTGTTCGGCGGCAACGCCGGCTGGGCGCTGTCGCCGGATGGCACGCGCCTGGCGATCGGGCTGAACACCGATGCCGGCGACGACATCTGGGTGAAGCACCTGCCGAACGGCCCGCTGTCGCGTGTCACGACCGACAGTGCGTCCGAGTACCGGCCGCGGTGGATGGCCGGCGGCGGCTCGATCATGTTTGCGTCCAACCGCTCCCCCTCCGCCAACCTGTACGCCCGGGCGGCCGACGGGACGGGCGTCGACTCCCTGCTGCTCGACCTGCCCGACGCCATCTTCGAGGGCGCCTGGTCGCCGGACCGCCAGTGGCTGCTGGCCCGCACGGGCGGCACGCTGGGCCAGGTCGGCGGCCGGAACATCATCGGCGTGCGCGCGGGAGATACGACCCAGGTGCCCCTGGTGGTGACGTCGTTCGACGAGGCGGTGATCACGCTGTCGCCCGACGGGCGGTGGCTGGCGCACGAGTCGAACGAAACCGGCCGCACGGAGATCTACCTGCGCCCCTTCCCGAACACCCAGAGCGCCAAGTGGCAGGTCTCCAACGGGGGTGGCGTGGCGCCGCTCTGGGACCGGCGCTCGCGCGACCTGTACTACGTCAACGCGGCCCGCGAAATGATCGCCGTGGCGGTGACGCCGGGCGCGGCACCCCGGCTCGGCCCGGCCCGGGTGCTGTTCCGGTTGCGCGAGGATCTCTACCTCGCGAATCCCGAGAACTACACGCCCTACGACATCGGCCCCGGCGGCCGCTTCATCATGGGCCGCCGCCTGCGCTCCCAGGCCTCGCAGCAGGCGTCGCCGCTGATCATCACCGACAACTGGTTCGAGGAGCTGCGCCAGCGCACGGCGGGCTCGCCGCGATGACCGACATCCCCGGCCGGCTGGCGACGTCGCTCGCCGACCGCTACCGCATCGAGCGGGAGCTCGGCGCGGGCGGCATGGCGGTGGTGTACCTGGCTCACGACGTGCGCCACGACCGCAAGGTCGCGCTCAAGGTACTCCGGGCCGAGCTGGCCGCGATCCTCGGCGGCGAGCGGTTCCTGAAGGAAATCCGCACCACCGCCAACCTCCAGCACCCGCACATCCTGCCGCTGCACGATTCGGGCGAGGCGGACGGCGTCGTGTTCTACGTCATGCCGTACGTGGAAGGTGAGAGCCTGCGCGACCGCCTGGCCCGCGACAAGCAGCTGCCGGTCGAGGAGGCGGTGCGGATCGGGCGGGAGGTGGCGGGCGCGCTGGACTACGCGCACCGGCACAACGTGGTGCACCGCGACATCAAGCCCGAGAACATCCTGCTGCACGACGGCCAGGCACTCGTCGCCGACTTCGGGATCGCGCTCGCGGCGGCGCGCACCGACGGCGCGAGCCGACTCACCGAAACGGGGATGAGCCTGGGCACGCCGCAGTACATGGCCCCCGAGCAGGCCATGGGCGAGCGCGAGGTCACCGCGAAGGCCGACATCTACGCGCTGGGCTGCGTGGTCTACGAGATGCTGGCCGGCGAGCCGCCGTTCATGGGCCCGACGGCCCAGGCGATCATTGCGCGGGTAATGACCGAGCAGCCCCGCCCCCTGACACTGCAGCGGCACACCATCCCGACGCACGTCGAGGCTGCCGTCTTCACGGCCCTCGAGAAGCTCCCGGCGGATCGTCACGCCACCGCGTCGGCGTTCGCCGAGGCGCTGGTCCAGCCGGGGGCGACACACGGCGTCACTGCCGGTCGGCCCGGTCCCGGCGCGGCTCGGGCGTCCGCCGCACGGCGCACCCGGCTCAGCACCGCGGCCCCGTGGGCGGTGGCCGCGGTCGCGCTGCTCGCCGGGCTCGGCATCGGCGCTCGCGTGCTGCCCCGACGGACCCCGAGCAGCCCCGTGCGGTTGTCCATCATGGCACCGACCGAGACCCCGCCAATCGCGATCCGTCTGTCGCCCGACGGCTCGACGCTCGCAATGGTGCTGGGGCGCGGGGAGCGGCTCGCCATCTACACGCGCCGTCTGAGCGAGCTGGAGCCGAGGCGCCTCGAGGGTACCGAAGACGCATTCACGGCCAGCTGGTCGCCGAACGGCCAGTGGATCGCGTTCATCACCGGGAACCAGCCGCGCCGCGTGTCCGCGGCCGGCGGGGCCCCGATCGCCATCCCCTTGCGGGTCGCGGCGGGTCTGACGGCACTCGAGTGGGCCGACAACGAGTCGTACATCGTCGGCGTGGATGGCGGCCTGGCGCGGCTCGCCGCCGACGGAACGCTGCAGGTGTTCGCCCGGCCCGACTCGGCGACGCTCGAGCCGGCGCTCGGACTCGACCAGGTTCTTCCCGACGGGCGCGTGGTGGCGCGGTCCTGGCGGTCGCCCCCTAACGGGCCCGTGATGATCATCGATCCCCAAACGGGGCGGCGCGACACCATCGTGGACGCGGACGCCGCCTGGGCGTCCTACGCGGACGGCGTCCTGTCCTGGACCCTGACCGACGGCACGCTCTACGCCGCGCCGTTCGACCTGGGGGCCACGCGGCTCACGACGCCGGGCCGGCCGGTGGGCGGCATCGTGCTCTCGGTGCTCGGCTTCCTGCCGCCGGTGACCATATCCGCCGGCGGGTTGGCGTACGCCCCCACCCGCCCTCGTGCACTGGTCCGAGTCGAGCGCAATGGAATCGCGAGGATCCTGCTCGAAGCCGACCGGACCTATCACAGCCCGCGCGTGTCTCCCGACGGCCGCCGCATCGCGCTCGATTTCACCGACCAGCAGCGCGACGTGTGGCTGTTCGACGTCGCCGACTCGACCCTGACGCGGTTCGGATTCGACTCCGCCGCGCACGATCCGACGTGGCTGCCGGATGGCCGCGGCCTGCTGTTCGCGGCCCAGCGGGGTGGCGGCATCGGCGTCGTGCGCCGCCGGCTGGATGCCAGTGGAGCGGCCGAGTCGGTACTGGTGCGTGGCCAGCAGCAGGTTACGGTCCACGCCGTGACCCGCGATGGCCGTACCGGCCTGGCCGTGGCGATCACCAACAACGTGTTCGACCTGTACGGCGTCGCGCTCGACGGCACCGGCCGCGTGGACACCATCCTCGGCACCCGGTACAGCGAGGGATGGCCGGCGATGTCGCCCGACGGCCGCCTCCTTGCCTACCAGTCCGACGAATCGGGGCGGATGGAGGTGTACGTACGATCCTGGCCAGGACTTGGGAACAAGATCCAGGTCTCGCAGGCCGGTGGGACGGAGGCGGTGTGGTCGCGCGACGGGACCGAGCTGTTCTATCGCTCGGGCGGCGGGGCGGAGCCGTGGCTGGTCGCCGCGCGTATCGACGGCGGGCCGGCGCCGCGCGTGCGGTCACGGCAGCAGCTGTTCAGCGTGTCGAACTACGAGTTCGCCACGCCGCACGCCAACTATGACGTGTTTCCGGATGGCCGGAGCTTCGTGATGGTCCGGCAGGGCCGGCCGGGCCAGCTGTCCGAGGTGGTCTATCTCCAGAACGTGCGGGGACTGCTGGACCTCCAGGCCCGATCCCGCTGACGGAGTCCTACTTCGCCCGCTCCAGGTACTCGCCACTGCGCGGATCCACCCGCACCCGCGTGCCCGCGTCGAGGAATTCCGGCACGTTGATGGTCGCGCCGTTGTTGAGCTTCGCCGGCTTGTTGGACGCGGTCTTGGTCGCGCCGCGCATCACCGGCGCCGTCTCGACGATCGTGAACTCCATCGCCGCCGGCAGCTGCAGGCCCACGACCTGCCCCTCCATCAGCTCGGCCTGGAAGTGCATCTCTGGCTCGAGCCACCGCGCCACGTCCCCCGCCACCTCGTCGCTGATGTAGAACTGGTCGTAGGTCTGCGCGTCCATCACGTGGGTGCCGTGATCGTCGCGGTACATCACCTGGAACTCCTTGGTGTCGAGCCGCACCTCGTCCACGTTGTCCGTGGCAGAGAGGCGGGTATCGAAGGTGTTCCCGGTCTTGAGGTTCCGCATCCGGACCTGCACGAACGCCCGCAGGTTGCCCGGCGTCCGGTGCTGGAAATCCATCACTCGGCACGGGGCTCCATCCACCCGCAGCACCGTGCCTTTGCGAACGTCGCTGGCCTTCATAACGCCTTGCCCGTCAACAGGTTGAGAAACGCACGAGCGCCGCGGGGCCGGTACGGCCGGCCGCCCGGCGGCGCCCCTGAACCGCGCCAAAGCTAACCCGGCCGGAGCCCATGCAAAAGGCTCGCAATCTTTCGGTTACCACCTTCGGGCACGTATTGTTTAGAGTGTGGCCGTCCTTGGGCTGGAGCCATGCTTGCCGGTCACCGCGAAGCTCTCAAAAAAGTTCACGAAACGTTCGGCGACCAGATCACGAACGAGCTGGTGGACTGGTTCAACCAAGTGGACGCTCAGTACAAGTCGGAGCTGAAAGATCTCGCCGAGAGCTACTTCGCCCGGTTCGAGGCCAAGCTGCAGGCTGAGCTCGGTGCCATGCGAGGTGAGCTGCTCAAGTGGATGTTCATCTATTGGACCGGCAGCGTGCTTGCGATCGCCGCATTCGTGCTGCTAGGAATCCGCCTCTCCCGCTGATCTCCCGAAAAACTGGCGACCCTCCACGCCGCGTTGTAGCATAGCGCGCGTGGAGCCTCCACGATGACCGACCTGTCGCGCCGCGCGTTCCTGGCGGTCGCCGGCACGGGCCTGGGCGCCGCATGGCTCGCGGCCAGGCCGGAGGACGTCGCCGGCGCGCATGAGCACGCCGACGCCGCGCGGCGCGCGGCCGCGCGGGGCGAAGCGCCTCCGCCGCTCGAGGTGCTCACGCCCGAGCAGGCTGCCGACATCGAGGCCGTCGCCTCCCGGATCATCCCCACCGACGACCTGCCCGGCGCCCGCGAGGCCCACGTCATCCAGTACGTGGACCGCAGCCTCGCCACGTGGGCCGCAGACCAGCGCGAGCCGCTGCTTGCCGGGCTCGCGCGGTTCAACCGCCTCGTGGCGCGGCGCCACCGCGGGCGCAGCCGGTTCGCCGAGCTGACGGCGGACCAGCAGCTTGCCTTCCTCTCCGCCAACGCGCGCGATCCGTTCTTCCAGCAGGCGCGCGACCTGACGATCCTCGGCATGTTCGCGAACCCGTCGTGGGGCGGGAACTTCGAGGGCGCGGGCTGGCGGGTGCTGGGCTTCGAGCCGCGCTACGCGTGGCAGCCGCCGTTCGGCGAGTACGACGCCGAGCCGCCGCGAGGCAACTGAGATGCAGCGGCAGGTCGCGCGACCTGGCGTCCGGTTCCGTCCGGGCCAGACGGTGGACTTCGTGATCGTGGGTTCGGGCGCGGCGGGCGGAGTGATGGCGAAAGAGCTGGCCACCGCGGGATTCACCGTGCTGGTGCTGGAGCAGGGGCCGCGGCTCGAGGCGCACGAGTTCGAGCACGACGAGTTCAACGCGTTCGACCGGAGTCACCTCAACAACCAGGCATCGCTGCAGCCGCAGGTCTTCCTGCAGGGGCCGGGTGCGCGGCCGCGGCGCCGCCAGGCCACCGTCTACCACCGGCTGGTGGGCGGCGGCAGCGTGATGTTCACGTCCAACTACTGGCGCTTCAAGGAGCTGGATTTCAACGAGCGGAGCCGCCTCGGCCCGATCGGCGGCACCGGCTTCGAGGACTGGCCCATCACCTACGCCGAGCTCGAGCCGTATTACACGAAGGCCGAGTGGGAGCTGGGCGTCTCCGGTGTGCCGGGTCCGTTCGATCCGCCGCGGTCGCGCCCTTACCCGCTCCCGCCGCTGCCGGTGAAGTCGTCGGGCGTCCTGTTCGAGCGCGGCGCGCGCGCGCTGGGCCTGCACGCGCAGCCCGCGCCGATGGCGATCATCTCCGGGCCGTACCGGGGGCGCCCCGGCTGCCAGCACTGCGGTTACTGCGCCGGGTTCGGGTGCGAGCACCGCGCCAAGTCGTCCACGCTGGCCACCGTGATCCCCATGGCCGAGGCGACCGGCCGGTGCGAAATCCGCCCGAACAGCTACGTGCGCGCCGTCGAGACCGACGAGCGCGGCCGCGCCCGCGGCGTCACGTACTTCGATGCCGCCAAGGCCGAGCATTTCCAGCCGGCGCGCGCGGTGGTGCTGTGCGCCAACGGGTGCGAAACGCCGCGCCTGCTGCTGCTGTCGCGCAGCAGCCGGTTCCCGGACGGGCTCGCGAACTCGAGCGGGCTGGTCGGCAAGTACCTGATGTACAACGGCAACGCGTCCACGACCGGGGTCTTCGAGCGGCAGCTCAACGACTGGAAGAGCGTGATGGTCACGCGGATGCTGTGGGACTTCTACGACGCCGATCCAGCGCGCGGCTTCTACGGCGGCGGCGGGATCGACGCGCGGTTCTGGGGTTACCCGCTGTTCTTCGTGCAGGGCGGCCTTCCGCCCGACGCCCCGACGTGGGGCGCCGAGTTCAAGCGCCTGCTGCGACACAACTACTCGCGCACCATGAACGTGGACGTCCACACCACGTCGCTCGCCGTCGAGACGAACCGGGTCGAGCTCGACCCCGTGGTGCGCGACGACTGGGGGCTCGCGGCCGCGCGCGTCACCTACCGCGATCACCCCGACGACGTCGCGATGATGCGGTTTCTGGCCCGCAAGGCCGTCGAGCTGCTGCAGGCGGCGGGCGCGCGCCGGGCGTGGGGGCCGGACAACTTCGAGCAGACCGTCGGCTACCACCTGCTCGGCACGTGCCGGATGGGCAACGATCCGCGCACCTCGGTGGTGGACCGGTTCCACCGCAGCCACGACGTGCGCAACCTGTTCCTGTGCGACGGCTCGAGCCTCGTCACCGGCGGGCGCGGCCAGCCGACATGCACCATCCAGGCGCTCGCGTACCGCGCCGCGGAGCACATCGCGCGATTCGCGCGGCGAGCGGAGATCTAAAGGCGGGGCACAGCGGCACAGGGGCACGGGGGCACGGAAAGGCGAGGCGATGGACGCGCGTCGGGCGTTGCGGGTGCTGGGGGTGGCGCCGGGCAGCTCCCAGGAGGAGGTGCGACGCGCGTGGCTGGACCTCGCGCAGGTGTGGCACCCCGACCGGTTCGGCGACAACGCGCGGCTGCGTGACAAGGCGCAGGGCAACCTGCAGCGCATCAACGAAGCGTACGAGGCGCTGAAACACGCCGTGCCCGGGCCACCGGCGGGCCTCCGGCAACGCATCACTGAGTCGTTCACCGGCATCCTCGGGCTCGGCGAGTTGGGCGACGTGCCCGAGCCCGCGCGCGGACCCGCTCCGGCCGGGCCGCTCGGGTCCGCCGGGCCGATCGGCATCCGCCGCGGCTTCGAGGTGCTCGGCCTGGGCATCCGGGCCTCGGGGACCTTCGTGCGCCGGAAGAGCCGCCGGTCGCTGGTGGTTGCGGGCGTGCTGCTCGCGGCGTTCGCGGTCCTCGTCCTCTACGTGTTCGGGAGATCCTGATGTCGGTTGCCCGTTCGGTCCTGTTGTGGGCTTCGCGGAGTCCGTTCTTGAGCCGCACCCTGCCGCGGCGCGCGTTCGTGAAGCGGGCGGTGAAGCGGTTCATGCCGGGGGAAGACGTGGGGAGCGCGCTCGAGGCGGCGGCCGCGCTGGGCCAGCGCGGCGTGGGCAGCGTGCTCACGGAGCTCGGCGAGCAGGTGACCAACGCGGCCGAGGCGGCGGCGGTGCGGGACCATTACCTCGGCGTGTACGCGGATGTCGCCCGGCGTGCACTGCCGGCGGAGATCTCAGTCAAGCTCACGCACCTGGGCATGGAGCAGGATCGCGCGGCGTGCGCCGCGCACCTGGACACGCTGGCCGCGGCGGCGGCGAAGGCGGGCTCCTGGCTGTTCGTGGACATGGAGGAGTCGCGGTACGTGGACGCGACGCTCGAGCTGTATCGGGCGCTGCGCGCCAGGCATCCTAACGTGGGTGTGTGCCTGCAGGCGTACCTGCGCCGCACGCCCGCGGACCTCGAGGCGTTGGCGCCGCTTGCGCCCGGCATCCGGCTGGTGAAGGGCGCCTACCGTGAGCCGCCCGACGTGGCGTTCCCCGCCAAGCGCGACGTGGACGAG